>ERZ802830.236-NODE-236-length-54615-cov-14.1645_pt1 | contig 54615 bp, 43 predicted proteins | sample MGYA00345654_ERZ802830 | MGnify/ENA primary metagenome ERZ802830 (study PRJEB30503, sample SAMEA104212375) | marine metagenome | biome: Westerlies Biome; feature: [SRF] surface water layer (ENVO:00010504) within the epipelagic zone...; material: water...
CAAAGAGTCACATTCGTGTTGGTACATTCCAATATGCTGCCGCATTGGGTGATAAAGAGAATCTCTCACAGCTGCTTGCTTACACAGTTGATCGGCATTATCCAGACTTGCGGAACTCAGATGATTTGCCCTTTGCATTTTTTCAGGCGGTGCTCGATCGACAGGCAGATCTGGTGTCGCGGTGGATGCTTGTCGGTTTTGTGCACGGCGTTATGAATACAGACAATGTTTCTATTGCTGGTGAAACAATCGATTATGGGCCTTGTGCATTTCTTGATGTCTATCATCCGGAGACGGTGTTTAGCTCAATTGATCATCAAGGTCGATATGCCTTCCAGAACCAGCCATCGATCACCCAGTGGAACCTGGCACGGTTAGCAGAGAGTCTTGTTCAGGTAGTGCCGGGAAATCCAGAGGATGCGGTTGGAAAGTTTGTTGAAATTCTGGAAACGTTCCCCTCGTGCTACGAGAAGTATTTTCAGATTGGTGCAAATGCAAAGCTTGGTCTTACAACTCTGGAGAAAGAAGACTCTGCAATCTACAGCGACTTACTCAAAATCATGGAAGAGTCCCAATTAGATTTCACAGAAACATTCGTCACATTAGCTAATGGACTCGAGCAATCTGAGGCGGATCCAGAGTTTTCCAAGGTTGCCGGATTGAGTGATTGGATCAAGCGATGGTCGCAACGGTTCGCTCGAGAGCCTGGTTCTGTAGTTGATGTTGCAAAACGGATGCAAACTGTAAACCCGGTCATTATCCCGAGAAATTTGAAAGTTGAAGAAGCCCTTGTCGCGGCAGAGTCAGGAGATCTTGAGCCAACGCATCGTCTGCTTGAGGCACTCAAATTACCTTTTTCAAAAACAAAAGAAAATGAGCCGTATCAAAAAGGGGCGTTACCCGGAAGCCAGCCGTACTGTACGTTTTGTGGAACGTAGTGGCTATTGAACGTCCCTTTGTTATCGTTAGAAACTTCCAATTAGGCTTTATTGAGTCGTCCAAATCAGTTCTTCGGGTAGGCGTATGTTTCCAAAAAGATTTTATGGGCTTGTGTTCTCTTTTGTGATGTCTGTTCTGATGTCTGCCCTTATGTCACTGGTGATAACGCTTCTCCATGTTGGTATCCGACCCGGAGTTGTTATTGATTGGCTCAAGGCGTGGGGCCTTTCATGGGTTATTGCTTGGCCAACAATTATTATTGTGTCTCCGCTCGTCAATGGTGTTGTCAATCTTTTGATACGAAAAGATGACGGGGGATAGCCGCCGAGTGTGTCGCAAGGTTGTAATAGTGCTCTTGATGCGGCTTCAATAAAATTTGACAAGCATATTCAGTGGAAAGTGAGCCACCAATAAAAATCAAGAGGATAATGATCTTTTGATGAAAAGAATGGCATACGGAAGGTTCTTGAATATATTAGTTATCAAGAGACATTAGATCTTTAGTTGCGATAGTCCTTTCCGAGACCAAAAACACGTAGTTTGAAAATGAAAGCCAATATTCGCGACGGATTCACACTTGCAGAATTGTTGGTAGTGATTGCCATTATCGGCATACTACTTGCTCTTCTATTGCCAGTGATTGCTTCAGCAAGACGATCAGCACTGGCTTCTAGCGCAAATGCTGCCTTAAACGGGTATGGTCGATCTCAGGTAGCTATGCAGGAGAATGACCGGATAGGACGGTTGTGTTCAGGCGCGTTTGACCATCAAAGAGATGGAGATGTTCGAAAATTTGGATTTATACGCGATACGATCAAATACAAATTTATTACCCCAGGTAAGTCGCTGGATGCAAGCAATATATCAAAGGTTAGTGAAACAGTTCTTGACTATACAGGTGGAAGAACAACGATACCGGCAAATCCAATGAGATGGTCCGGTAAAACCTCTAATGTATTTTTTGGGGGTATGAACGGTCCATCTGATGTTGATACCGCAGCTGAATACATGTCTTTGTGGGACAAAGGCTTTAACTGTAATTTTGGGACGACCTGGCATCTTGTTCGAGGTGATGTGGTTCCTGACAATACTGGTGAGCTTCTGAATAATGCAAATAAGGCTGAGGGCGTGCGTTGTCCAGGAGATGGAACGGGGCCTTTAAGTGAGCGAGATCTTTCATTATCAAGTGTGACTCGTGACCAGATACTTGTTATGGGAACAGGTCGTAATACTGAGTTGCCTATTTCGGACTTAAACTCCAAAACAACAACGAATACCTTTATCGGAAAAGAGATTGTGACATTTGGTGAATTCACGACACGGTCGTTCTCAGAAGGAATGACTGCGCGAGTTGACGCTACGACGACTGGCCTGAGGATACAAGGTTGGGCCAATAGAAATGGGGCGAGCGAATTCCATATGTTTGATGCGATTGATCCACTACTCGAAGCTCGTATTTCGGATTCAGCAGGAGGATCACATGTGGGCGGCTATGCTCTCTGCCTATTTGCCGATGGGAGCGTTAGAAAAATTTCTGACGATGGTGGATACCTAGGCGAACCCGATGGCTATTTAGGAGCGTATAGTAGTCAGAATGGGTCCACGATGAGCAACTCCGGTTGGGAAGAGATTCGTGGCCAAATTTGGGCAAGGCAGGTGAGTCGAGTTGGTAGAAGTGCTGGTGGCGGTGCGATCGAATAAGAATCACATTCCTGAATTCCACGGACTCGACATGTGCTTTGACATCTTTTGACGTAAATTTAAAAAAATTAGATCAGTTCAAGGAACTCATCGACGGCCTCACGAAACCCATTCATGCCAGGTGAATTGAAATTAAGGTGATAGGTCTTATTTGAATTTTGAATAGTCAGAGAAATACAGTTTCCTTGGAGAAGATAGCGAATCTGCCGTTCTCTGACGCCATGAGCGACCCATGTTCCGTACCAGCCTGTTGTCTTGCCATGAACTACGAAACTTCTTTCATTGGGCATCTCATCCGACCGTAGGAGAACAACAGTTATTCCCCTCGAATTCAATCCGTCAGAAAGAATGCCAGCGAGCTGATGTGTTTCAAGACGGATTGAGAAGTTTGACTTTCCTTCATGTTTTGTGATGACAAACTCGGTCTGATTGCCACGTGTGTCTGAGCAAATAGCCCCAATCGAGAGAGGTTGAGAAACATCGAAGGCGGAATCATGCTTCTTTGTAAACCACCACGAGCAACGATCACAGGAATACTGAGAGGGGCTTGAAGACAACCGAATGGCTCTCAACCTGTTGTCTACGAGTGGAAAGAGTAAGATGCTCCCGATACAAATAGCTATGAGCAGGCAGGTTCTGCTAGCGGCTTGAGACAACTCATTACTTTCCACAAATAATTGAATTTGTACTGGAGAGAAAAATCAGAAAAGAAATGAGTCACTCACTTTTTTTTGAGCCTCATGTCCAGTTGATTCATATACGAGTTAGCCTTTGAATCTTTATGTTTCGCTCGCTGTTTCTTTTGCTTGAGAAAGTTTTCTTTCCTTTTCTTAAATTTAAAAATATCGATCCCAAAATAGAAAATAAGAATGGGAGAAATCAAAAGAGCAATCAGAAGGATCACACCAGCAATAATTGCCACCCAGAATAACAGCCACCATAAGCAAAGGCAGAAATACGTAAAGTAGGCCTCTATGCCAGTTTTATTTTTGTACAGATAGGAAAAATCAGGAAACATAATTTGGCGAATCCCCAAGAGAGCCAACGTTGGGCAGCCTTTAGTTTCATGATTCCGTCAGAAAAAGAAAAGGTGGTTGAGGCTTTCAGGAGATTGCAGCCGTTTTCACTGTTTTGGGATGATTGCGTGAAGACTATTTGAGATCACCAGCATTGAATTGATAAGGGTAGAGATCACCTGCATCACTATAATCCTGCTGCCAATTTCGGACGTGATCCGATACTTTTTCAGACGAAGACAGCAGTTGACAATAGACCCAAGGGTCCAATTCTTCATGAATTTTATCAATATGCCCGTCGGCAAAAGCCATATTCACCAACATGCAGTGATAGGAGGAAGGATACCGCAGGGGCCAGTCATCAATATTACTATCAGGGTCAGGAGAATCGGGTTGAAAATGACCGGTCCAACCATCAACGTATTTTTCCGGTTTCGGATTAATGTAAAACGTGTCTCTTCTTTCAGTATCTCCTGGTGGCAGAGGATGAAGAATAATATGATTCGAAAGAACGGCACCCCGCCCCGGTTTCACAGGTTTGGGATTCGCCCACCATACGACCTCACCAGGAACGTGAGGACCAGCTCGCTCAGTAAAGAGAATTGTTTGTGTTGTGCCTTCTAAAAATCCTCTAAATTCTGACTGAGCGGGTCGATATTTTGGCCGAGTACTAAAATAATATGGATTGGTATCTGAATTGCCGACAGCATCCGTAAGCGCACCATCGCCTGTGTACTGAGTCTTCTGAGTGCCAGATCCAGAGAGATACTCACAGCCTGTGCCACCATTCGCAGCATAGGCAAGGTAAGGTGTGTCGTCTCTACTCCAGTCTTGTGATGGACAAGAGAAAATTCTCATCCGAGATGATCGGGGATCATCTATATGTTCATTTTCAGAACGATATCCTGTATACCAATCATACTTCACAAGTTCCTCAACATACGGCATCATCATGACTGTCCAAGACACAAGAGCTTCCTCAGGCTCTGAGTTACGTTTTTCGATTGAATAGCTCTTAATCTCATTTCTCCAGCCGATAAGTTGCTGACTGGTTTGGGAATGAGACTGCATTCCCAGTGCAAACTGCCGCATGTTATTTGCACACTCCGTTCGGCGTGCAACTTCACGCGCTATCTGTAGAGCGGGAAACAAAAGAGCAAAAAGGATTGCCATTATTGAAAGGCTCACAAGAAGTTCAATAAGGGTAAATCCTCTATTTTCCAAACTCGGAAAGTGATGATTCATCTCTCCGTCGTGATTCTTTTGAACCAACATGTGTTCCTCGAAGGTGGGGCGAGGTAGGTGAGGGTAGGATTCTGACATCCATATCTTCGCCTAATTAGTCTTTCAAAAGAAATGAGAATTCTGTGAGAAAAGCGATTGTTTTAAGAATTACCGGCTTTGAATTTTCGAGGTTTCTCATATTCGTAAGAAATCACTAACACAATCGAAATATTTCCGACGGTAATAAAACAATATTGCGATCAGAGCTGTTCTTTATTCCTGTCTTGTGAAATTTGTTTTTTTGGTGTGACATCAACGATCTTTTTCCCCCATAATTTTTTTGGCCAGATGTTTTTATCAAGACGTGTCTGTCTGGCGAGTTGCATCACGACCTCATTTTTTTGAGCCAGTGTTTTGTAGTTTCCGATAGGTGCAGCAGTATTCAGTGGCACAATCCACTGAGCATGAAAAAATCTGGGTATAGTTAGTTCTGCTGGATCCTGTTGTGGGTCGATCATGTACTGATATGGCCTGCCATTAAGTGAACAAATTGAGTCACAAACGATGACAGGATCTCGAAGGCCTTCAATAATGGCTTGTGACTTGAGGAACTTTGCATATTGCACAATTCCTTTTGGCTCTCTTGGAAGAAAATATTGTTGATAGTCTGTGAGATCTTTGTGGTGATCAACTGAAACACACCGGCCGGTAGCGGCATCACAAATGTGAAAATTAAGAAAGCAGCTTTTTACGTCAAGCTTCATGGTCCAGGCAAAATAAAATCCTTCACATGTCCATCCAACATTGCCGGGAATAAAATAGTGACGTAAAGGAAGTAGGCCCTGTATGGCGAACCAACAACAAAAAAAGGCTCCAATGATATTGGACGAATTCAAGAGTGTTTTTGTCACATGTTCGTTGTCATCACTCGTTGGATTGTCTGGGGTTGAAAAATAGTGAAGAAAACGAGTCAGGGATGAGGGAGGTAAAAAAAGAACAATTCCGGCGATACCCAGCCAAGGAAAAATTCCAATATTAAACATGACACTATTTGTGACATGAAAAAATACTAGTAAACAGATTGCAATAGCACGTGTCTTTTTCCACAAGAGCATCGGCACAATAAATAAGTCGAATAGCAAGCCGCTCCAAGCAAAAAGTATTCCTGACCACGACTGGCTCACTAGGAAACTGTAGAGTGGATTATCAGAGATTTGATAAACCTGATAACGCGCAGGCTCACCACGTAACCAGTCAGGATTTAGTTTTGCGAGACCTCCAAAGAAATATGGAATTGCCATCTGGATGGCAGGGCCCAACGCTTGCCACTGCGGGATCATGTTTGTTGGTTCAGTAGATTTCCGTAAGACATCGAGTGACCAGCGTCTGTTCGAATGTCCCAGGAGAAGCCAGAGTCCGAGAAGACAAATGAGATAGTAGTGGTTATTAAAGTAGGCTCGGTCAATTACAAAACTATAGCTATATCCAAGAACAAAAGTAAAAGCGGCAGTACGAAAAAAACAACCAAATGCGATGCATAAACTGGCAACAATGAGCAATGTTTGGACTATGACGGCAAGCCACTCCGGCAATAAAGGCAGCCAGCCGAAGCCGTAGAAAGGAAAGTGAATAGGTCGCTGAGTGAGCATGGTCACTCGCCAGTCCCATGAATCAAGAAGGTCGACAGCCATTAATGCTCCGAAGAGCATTCTGAATAGAACAAGACCGCTGCTATCAACTGGTTTCTCAAGAAAACCAATCCAAGACTTCCAGATGCTCCACATTTTCGGACTGGTGTACTTTTCGAAAGCGAACATCATTCACTTATACTTGTTGTTGTGGGTTTTTCTGAAGCTGATTGGTCGTCGCCTTGCGGGGGAGGAAATGCTCGTAATGGATCCAGGTCAGCAGCGAGGGCCTGCCTTTCAAGAGTGTCCTTAGTGGATTGATAGACACTCTGTCGTAGCTGTTCCGGAGCCCAGGCCCACATGCGTGCTCGTAAAAGGATTGCGAGCGATTCTTCTGTAATCACTTTTTGGAACGAGTTTTCAAGGAGCTTGGGAAAGGGAAGCAATTTGTTGTAGTCCAGCATGGTATCTTCACCACGCTCAGCAGCTCCGTATCGTTTATCATAAACAGCTTTTGCAAGTTTGATAAACCGATTGAATGTTTTTAAATTTCCCTGAGCCAATCCCTGTACCAGAGAGCGACGAATCATAGCGTCGATCAGTTGGCGAAGATCTCCCAGTTTGACTTCAGCCATATCGGCAAATCGAATTGCTACAAAATTCTCAAGTGTGCCTTGAAAAGCTGGCTCTTCATCAAAACCCTGTTGTGACAAAAGCTTTTTATACTGCTTGAAATACTTTTGCGCTTCGGCCTCATCTCCGTAGAGAAAATTTAGAATGGTTGCAAGGTTTAGAAAAGTTTCCCAGGTAGCGAATAAGTCAGCTTCCTCTGCGAGTCCAAAATCGGCAGCCGCCACACCCTGATCAGAATTAATGAGTTCAAGCGCGTCCTCGATTGCAGTCTCAAATTTCGGGGCAAATCGCGGATCCGGAAGCAAATCGATCCGCTTGCTTACGGCATCGTAATCAATTTTTCCAGACCGCATGAGATTTATAATCATCATGAGTCGTCCACGTACAAGAGATAACTCATTAATTTGCTCACGACGCTCAAGCGCGCGAGAGACTTTGACTCCTTGTTCAGACCAATAAATTCCATGTGAATCACCATGTCGCCAGTCAAGCGGGCCATAGCGATTCATTACATCAAGCATTCTGTCTGGCGACATCTGATAGTGATCTTCAAGTACCCGTTTTTGAAGGTATGGTACAAGGTCATTAAAGATTAGCGCAGCCATTTCTTTATCGGCCTGTATGGCGAGAAGAAATTCTTTATTCGTGCCAGGGGGAAGTGGAGATGTTTTAACAATAGTCGCATCAAAAGAGGCTAGGTACATTATGGCTCGTCCCAGCATTCGAAGAGTTTCCTCATCGGCCTTGAGCCCATTGGAGTCAAGGAATTCGAGCGCCTCATTGATTTCAGGTGTGTCTTTTTCGAGTTCTATAAGAGATGATGGTGCATCAACAATCTTTTGAAAGCTTGTAATAATTTGATCAGCTGTTTTCCCACTGGTCATGTCACCAAGGACTTCTTGCATTTCCGCTGCAAGTCTTGCTTTGTAGTACCAATGCTCCTTATCGGTGTTGCTGCTAATCTTATTTTCAAAGATCCACGCAAGGTCAAAATAAAGATCAGCAGCACCTGGGTTGAGTGGTATTCCACGAGATCGGAGCAATTCAATACCTTTTTTAACCCAACCCCACCGCTCTGCTGGTACCTGCGTGGCAGCGGAGATATTCCATGCCATGTTGAAGGACTGAAACCACCAGACCTTTTTAAATCGTGGCTGTAAGGTAGTAATCCATTGGGCGAGTGTCTGAGCCTCGTAATATTCACCTTCTCGTTCGAGATGATCGGCACGAGCCCAGAGCATATCAACTGCAAGGCCACGAAATGTGCCAAGTGCCGCTGTCACCACGGCAACATGCGGTGGCATGCCTGATACACCTTCCATCTTGACAATAAGGTTCAGATCATCGCGCTGTTTTTGGATAATACCCGCGAGAGTGGTGGCAGCAGCAAGGCAGGCAACAAAGACAACACTTGCGGTAATACTTGTTCCACGATCATTCATGATGAAGTGCTTACTAAGTCTCTCCGTTCGAGTAAGACCCATCCTGCAAATAAAAGAATTGATGGATAAAAGATTCCAAGAATGAGGAAACCAAGGCCGACCTCTTGTAAAGGTACAAGTCGTCCTGTTGCAAGTTGGGTGATTGAGTCATAATTTCCGAAAGACGGGATAAGCGACAGGAACGAATCTGCAAGATACGAACCAATCGTTTTGGTAGCTTCCCACCACTCAAACTTGTTGACCCTTTCAAGGAAAAGCCGAGATCGCATGCGGAACATGCTCGTAAGCGTCGCCCCTTTGCTATCCAAACCTGTATAGATATCAATTGCATCAGCAAAAAAGCTGTTGGCAGTCGCAGTAAAGTAGACCATGAGACTAGTCAGAAGAGCCGTCGGAAAGCCCAGCCATGTTGCGGCAGCTAAGGCTACGGCAGAAATCATCACTAATTTCCATAAGATAATGAGTAGTGAACGTATAAAGTTCATTTCAAAAGAACCAACACGATAAAGTACTTCAAGACCATCTCCAGGAGTGAATGAAATACTTGTCGGTACATCCTCACCAGCCATTACAAGATTTTTATTTGCTATTGTGATTTTGAGCTGGCCATCTTCATCAATTACGCTTGTTGGCAGATCAAGTGTTTGAATGACGCCTTGTCGAAATGTATATGTCTCATGAATGCCGTTTTGAACTGGAAAAGGACGCTCATTAAGCCACATTGCGAATCGAACCTTTGCTTCTGATATGCCGGAGTTGTCGGCCCAGGGCTCAAGTCGTAATTGAATGATAGGCGTGCGATCTTTTGCCTCATTCAGGTTTTGAAACAAGTAGCTTGAATAGACATCTGACGTAACAGTGTGCCATTCATGAATTCGTTGAGAAATGATTTTTTTTCGGGCACCAGTTGGGTTCTTATCAAAAAGAGCTGGGTCGCGTTCACGAATTTCAGCAATGGTTGTTTCAATAGATTGATCAAATGCGTCACCACTTGGATGAACCGGCTTGGCAACTGCCCGAGCAGTAAGTACTTGTTCTTGCACATCAAGCCGGTCTTGACTGTCAACAGCGTTGGATCGAGCCAGCACAGTAGTGAAGGTATAGATTCCAATGCCGGCCAGAGCGACAAGTAGAAAACTTATTGACGCAACGCCGAGCCATTTGCCCAAGAGGTATTCCCATTTGCGTAATGGTTTTGAAAATGCCATATGGATTTGATGGCTTTCAATATCGTCCGCGATACTATGACAGCATAGAGAGATTACAAGCATTGCCAGGAGCAGCATTGTTCCTGACAGGGACCAACTAAGAAAAAATTGGACTCGATACGAGAGACGCTCATCAGCATCAAGAAGTAAAGGTAACGTCGGAAGTATCACAACAACCAAAAGAACAAGAATGACAGACAGTTTTGTATTCACCGCCTCTTCGATCATAGTACGGGCTATTGCCGTAATCGGGTGACTTCTCGAAAAGCTTTTCCGTAAAAGAAAAATGCCGCACTGGAAGCCTATGCCAAGGCAAATCATTCCACTCAGTGAGATGGCCACAACGTCAAATCCAGCAAGCCTAACAACGCCCGCCGTGAGTAAAGCCATAACAGCAAAAATTGTGATCTTGTGCTTCTGCCAAATCCTCAGGCTTTTCTTCTCAGACAGTTGATCATGAATCCAACGTGGTATTCCATCACCATCAACACGCGGTTGCGGCGGGTGTTCTTGAGGATCCCCGGTATCAGAATGATGTACATCGGTCGTCATGGATTCACCGATCTACGAGACTGTCAAGAAGTTTCGTGTCGACGCCGTCGACGTTATTTGTAGCTTCTGACTCGACAGGTAATTGCTCTTCATTCGTTGGATTCGCAAGAAATGAGGCAACACTTCCACTGTTCCCTGCACCCGATGTCTTCAGTCCTTCGGCCCGAGCCTTTTCGACAATCTCAAGAAAGAGGCTCTCAAGCCGTCTCCTGGGTCTTTTGATACTAGAAATTGTAACGCTATGTCTTCCGAGAACTTCTCGTACTTCAGCAAGCGCAGTCTCGGGAATTTCTGAAGTTTCAAGAAGCGAAGCATGCTCTTCCTGAAGTAAGCCTTCACATGTTCCTTCGGACCGAACCTTTCCACCATACATGATGGCAATTCTGTCGCATAAATCTTCCACGTCAGAAAGAAGATGAGAACAAAGAAGAACCGTTTTTCCACGTGAAGCAAGAGTGGCTATTAGGTCTTTGATTTGCTTTGCACCCACCGGGTCGAGGCCACTGGTTGGTTCATCAAGAATCAGCAGTTGGGGGTCATTTATAAGACTTTGCGCGAGTCCAATTCTACGTTGCATGCCTTTTGAATACTCACCCACGGGCCTATCTTGAACAGCATCGAGGCCAACCATCTCAAGAAGCATGTCAATTCGTTCACGTCGAGCTTGGCGATCTAACCTGAATAATCGTCCGTAATATTCAAGTGTTTCTCGTCCACTCAGAAATCGGTAGAGATATGACTCTTCAGGGAGGTACCCAATGTTCTGTTTTACAGAGACATCTTTTGGTCGTTTCCCAAGAACTGCAATTCGTCCTCCTGTCGGTTGCAGCAGGCCCAAAAGCATTTTGATCGTTGTACTTTTGCCAGATCCGTTTGGGCCAAGAAGGCCATAAACCTGACCGCGTCGAACCTCAAGATCAACATTCTCAACAGCCCGCACCCTTGGTCGTAGCCAAAAGTCACGAAATGTTTTCGTTAGTCCTGCACAAGCGATATCGATGTCATTTGTAGATTGAATCACAGCAACTATTATTCCTCAATTAAAATGACAACCTTTTAGCGGTTCGATTCGGCATCTTCCTGTGCTTTTTTCTGAGAACGCAGTTGCTCTTTTTGTCGTTCTTTTTGAATCTCTGGATCTCTGTTGAATTGGAGCTCAAGCTGACCCGGTACGGTGTAAAACGTTTCAACATCACCGGTCAGTATTTGTTCTCGGGCATCTTCCCATAGTTTTGTCATTACAAGCCGTGGATTCAATTGATATTGAGGCAGCAGTTGTGAAAAAGACTGAGCTTCAGTTGCAATCTGTTCGGTTATTTGTGTTCGATAGGTCTGCGCCTTGTTCATGACCCGAGCAACATCGCCACCAATCACACTATCATTTATCTTCAATTCGAGAAGTGCCGTATCAATGAGAGTCTCAATTTCTTGAGCGTGTGCCGGATCTTCAAGCTCAGTTGCCTGTGAGTAGGCATTCACAAGATCCAGTAGTGGCTCACTCGCCTCTCCTGCCGTCTCACCAAGAATACGAGCCCGCTCTTGTTGGGCTGCTACGATCCGACGTGCACGATCGCTTTCGGCACTGGTGACTGCATCAAAACTTCTCATGACGCGTAGCGGTGCTGAAACCTTATCGAGTGTAACTTGATCAATCGTAATGCCGGTTCGCATGTCATCGAGTCTCTGCTGTATGAGACCGAGCATCTGCTCTCGATTGACAATACCTCGTAGTATTTCGTCAGCAGTGAGACGGGCTATCGAGTGAACAATACCTTGTTGAGAAGTTAAGGTGACGAGTTCTTGAGCAACTTCTTTTGAGCCGATATTTGTTAGATACGCAACGGGATCAGTGATTCGCCATGTTAATGCCCATTTTGCATGGACGATATTTGAATCACCAGTAATGAGCGAACCATCTCGTAAAGGATGCAGAGGGCCAGCTTTTTGAAATTGAAGTTGTGATCTTGTGAGGCCACTATCATTTTTGGTTGTTTCAAACCAGAACTCGTCCTCAAGCAGAAGAGTAGACGGACGAGTATCAACTTTCACAATTTGTTCGATTGGAAAAGGCGCAGCGAGGTACGTACCTCGCTCAAGTACTCGCTGACCAGGACTGCCCACGTAGTTACCAAAGCGTAAACGCAATGCGACCTCATTCGACCCAACAGAGAACGTGCCACTAAATGCGTATGCTATGAGGAGTACGACCATAACAATCTTTAAGATGCCAAAGCTCACTCGAAGAGCTTCAGAAAGGGATTGTTGCGCTGGATCAAGCGCTGGCGGCGCATCGGCCTCGATATTAGGAGACGTCTCGTCCATTGTATTTACTTTTGACTTTCTTGCGGTAATGGCAGCTCTGGACTCGCTGGATCTTTATTAAACCAGTCGAGAATTCCCAGACTCTCTGCAGACAAGACGAATGTGGTGTTATGGTCCAGCATCTTTTGCAACGCGTCAATTTTCCTCAGAAAAATGGCGAAGTCCTCATCCTTTGCAAAATTTGCATACTGCTGGGCTGCCTCACGGTCACCAAGTGAGCGTATGACCTGTGCTTTCCGCTCTGCAAACGCAAGGATTCTGTCACGTGCACTTGATGCTTCACTACGGATGGCGGACGCCTGCGCCTGGCCCTCCTGTAGTGCATTCTCAGCAAGTCGTTCCCGAGAAGCAATCATGGTCTCAAAAACTTTTTCTGTGGTTGATTCCGGCAGGATTATCTTATGAATACCAACACTTTCAACTTCAATTCCATAACCCGCCTGCTTCAATGCTGTGTTTAATGAGTTTGCAGCCTGCAACTCAATTTGATCAAGCTTCAGTGAATCTCGATCAGTATTGACCAATTCATCAAAACGATACTTACTAATAAGCCCACGAATTTCACGAAGCCGAGATGACATTTGTCTGTTCGCTTCAGAGGGGCTTTTCAGAGTGATGTAAAAATCAAGAGGATTCGAAATTCGCCATGTGAGATAGGTTCTTACTATCACACTTTTCCCATCGGCCGTCTGTAATTCTTCAATTTTATCTTCGAGCACCTGAAGCCGTTTTGGGTATAAGGCAACCTTATTGATCGGCCAGGGCCAACGCCATTTGAGCCCAGGTGTTTCACGAATACTGCTATTGTCGGCCTTATCGAAAGTTGTCTGTACAGCAACTTCATCATAACGGACTTGGTAGCAAAACATCTTTACTAACAAGAGGCTCGTGATGATCAGACCAAGCAAAATAATAAATGAGTTTTTCACAATAGCTCTCTAGTGTCGTTTTATTCTGTCAGGAGGGTATCAATTGCAGATGTCGGGTCACTGAAGTCCATTTGAAATACAGGTGTATCACCGGGATCACCAGTAATCACAAATTTGCGTCGACCAACAAGGCCTTCAGCAAGAATTTCAAGAAATCTGCGGGTTCGGTAATAGATGGGAGCCGCTTGGTAAGCAAGAAGCTCGCCCTCGAATTGATCACTGCTAGCGCGTTCACCTACAGATCGTTTCCATCTATACGATCGAGCCTTATGAACGATCTCAGCGGCTTCTCCACGAGCATCAGTCAATAGCTGATCAATATTTTTTTCAATCTCGACTCGGTGACTCAAATCGGAATCTTTCCGAAGAGTGTCGAGTTCACGAATGGCGTTATCTATTTCCCTGCTACGTGAAACAGAGCCAGCTACTTTGGCTAACTGCTTGACAGCGTCTCGTTTCGCCATCTGAATGCTCGTTTCTTTTTGCTGGACAGCTCCGATCTGGTAATGAAAGGCTCGAGATACAGCACCAATTGGTGGATGGAGTGCCGTGACGGCAACACCAACGATGTTGATACCAAGTTGCATGTCATCAAGCCTGTTCTGAATCACCTCAGAGAGTTCTTTCCCTGCTTGGGTTCGGCCGGGGCCAAGAAGGTTGTCGATATCATGGGATGCAAAATATTGCGATACTTCTCGCTGCGCAACAAGCTTTAGTGCAGTTCTATGATCTGTTGAGCCAAGTACGAATTGGATGAGATCACCAACTGAATACTGAACAACAATGTCGGCGGCAATTAAAGACACGCCTGTCGTGTTGAGACCCGTTCCGGATTGGCCAGGGGCTGCGAGAAAATTCTCTTGACCAATGCCAGCCTTCTTATCGCTATCAGTGGTCCAAAGGATCGCCTCGGCATCACGTGAAGTCCCGGTCAGATCACTTGAAATGAGAATTTCTTGAACGCGGCCAACGGGATGAAGTTCAACAGTATCAATTGGCCATGGATATTTAAGATGGATTCCAGGCTGCAGGGGTGTTCCCTGAATCGTGCCGAAACGAAGTTGAATGCCCCGCTCGTACGGCCCAACGATAGTGATACAACTGAGCAGTAAAAGAACAGTGGCACCAAATAGTGTGAGTGGCGTAACCGCTCGTCCAAGAAGCTGATAAAGCCAACTCCGGGACACTTCGACACCAAACTGATAGCTAATTGTTTCTGCAACAACTCTTCCAAGTGACTCAGGTGCAGTAAGTAACCCTAATACGCGGCTATCAAATGCAGGCCGAGGGGTTTCGCCAGGTACTTTTGGCCTGTAAGACTCCAACAGTGAAGTCAACAAAATCTCAGTCCCCACCAACATCATAACGGCAGGAATACCAACAGATAGAAAGCCAAGGACGAACTGGTCATCGATAACAGCAATGCTTGCCGAAGCAACAAAGAGTAGGAGCGTGATGACAAAGCAACTCATGAGATAACTGGCACCACCTCGAAGGAGTTGCCAGGCAGGCTGTCTCGCGTAGCCACTGAGCCAGCGAGCGCTCACGAATGCGGTAAATGAGATAGCAGCAGTGACAAACATCAGTCCAACAGGGTCACAATCGTCGGAGAGAGCGGCTACACTGCCATCTGCTACCTGTTGAAAGTGAAACCAGAGAAGCGTTGCTCCTGTTGCAAGCAAGTAGAGAGCGACAACACCACTGATGATGGGAAGGCCATAGCGATAAAGTCGATCAAGGCGGTTCCGTACAGCATCGAGATCGTCACTTAGATTCCCAAAGATTGCGGCAGCTTTTGTGCTGTCCTCTAATTTTTCAGCTGCGAGGCGTTGAACTCGTTCAGTTTCGTGTTGTTGGTAGAGAAGAACGAGAATGATCCAAATAGGTAAGCCACCCAGCATGTGCCATGAAACTGCATAGAGAGCCTGTGCATCACCCCACAGGGCGGTCAATGCTGCCGCCAGCATCAGAATTAACTGGATGGCAAGACCAGAAATTGCAGCAGTTAGAGCACGACTGTAAAGCAGTGTGTCGTCCTGATGGTTGTTTCGATCATTGCGATTCATTTCAGATGTCAACTGTTCGTCTGGGCAAAACGATGAAGGAGGAAAAGCAGATTCGAATTACCTTCTTCTTTAACATTATTAAAATGTCTACGAAGCAAGGGAACAAGCAGGAGGAGACCCACTCATCCAATTCTAATGTTTCAAAATGATGTACTTTTATTGAGAGTTTTCCATGAAATTCAACCATTTATGAACGCAACCATTCATTTCGTAGGGATAATTGGCTAATTTAGCGAAATGGTTATTCTTGCCCTCGCTCGAAATGCTCTTCTTGAATCAATACGGCAGCCAGTCCACACAGTGCTTATTTGCGGTGGGCTGTTGGCAATGCTCCTGAATGTCAATGTTGCTGGCTACACGCTTGAGGATGACAACAAACTGCTCGTTGACCTTGGGTTAAGTACGCTCTTTCTGACAGGGTTATTGATGTCAGCGTTTATTGCTACCAGCGTTCTTTGCAAGGAAATTGAAAACAAGACGGTGCTGACTGTTGTCAGTAAGCCGGTTCCGAGGTCATTTGTTGTTCTCGGTAAGTTTTTGGGTGTCATAGCAGCCATAGGTCTTGCATATGGGCTCCTATCAATTGTGTTTCTATTAACCATTCGACATCAAGTTCAGTCAAGTGTTCGAGCAGAAGATATCTTTGATCCAGTGGTGATACTTTTTGGATTTTTGGCAATAGCGCTCACGTTTCTTATTGCTGGATTGGCCAACTACCTTTACAGGTGGTCATTCCCCGCGACGTTTGCATGCTCGGGCTTTGTTCTGGCATTAATCTCATTTCTCACCATCTCATGCATTAGCCGAAAGTGGAAAATTCAAAGCCCAAGTTCAGATTTTGATCCACAGCTGATGATCGGGCTTGTACTCATTTTTGAGGCGATTATTGCCATAACAAGTATTGCTATCGCAGCGTCAACGCGGTTTGGGCAGGTGGCGACTCTCCTTATCTGCATCGGATTCTTCCTGGTCGGTCTGGTTGGAGAATATTTTGCCACAGTGACATTAAAAAGTGATTGGCTACAACCATTTGCTAACATCTTGCCCAACCTTCAATTCTTTTGGCCAGCTGATGCACTGACTCAAGGGCATACGATAACACTCGAATATCTGGGAGTCGTGACCTTGTATGCAGTATGCATCAGCGTTGCGTTCCTGAGCCTTGCCATCATTCTTTTCCAGAAACGTGACGTTGGTTGAAACACGTCGTAGTTTGTTCAACCAATGGCACCATGCTCAATCTATTCGTCCGTCGCTTCTTGCTGTTCAATATCTTCACCGCATCGAACAAGTCGCGCTGAGTTAAAGACAACGGCAAGCCCACTGACAACATGGAGGACAGCAGCCATCACAGGAGTGATATATCCAGCTCCAGCGAGGGTTACAAATGCAACAATAAAAAGACCACCAATGATCATGTTTTGACGTATCACAGAGATCGTTTTTCGTGACAGTTCGACAAGAAAAGGAATCCTGTTCAGATTGCTGTTGAGTAAGGCAATGCTGGCTGAGTGGATAGCAACATCACTGCCCGCGGCTCCCATCGCGATAGAAACATCACCAGCAGCTAGGGCTGGAGCATCGTTGACTCCATCTCCAATAACTGCAACACGATGTCCTGCATCTTTCAGCATGTCAACCATTTCCAGTTTTTCATGAGGCAAGACTTCTGCCTTGTAATCATCAAAATGCATTTGCCCAGCAACACGCTTAGCGACACTTTTTCGGTCACCGGTTAGAAGAGTCAGTTTGGCAATGCCCAGATCCTTGAGTTTATCAACAGCGCCAGCAGCTTCTGGGCGAGCGTTATCTTCAAGCCCAATCCAGCCAATGCAGCGTCCGTTTTGGACAACGTGAAGGACAGACAGTCCATCTGTTTCACTTGATGACTGGACGGATTCAAGCTCTTCGGCGTCGACTTCATTTGGGGTTGGTACAGCCGAGCTCAGCCATGTCGCTCTTCCGACGAAAACAGTATCACCATTCTCAAAAGTTGCGTGTACACCCCGACCAGCTACTTCTTCAAAATGTGTTGGTGTCGGTAATCGAAGTCGCGCCTGTTTTGCCATTTCGGTGACGGCTCGTGCGACAGGATGGCGACTATTCTGTTCTGCAGATGCAGCGTAGCGAAGAAGATCACTTGGCTCTGTCGGCTCTGTTGGGCTTAAACGAGTCACATTGAGAATACCACTTGTAACAGTTCCAGTCTTATCAAAAACGATGGCTGTGATATTACGAGCAGCTTCTAAGGTTGCAACGCTTTTTATGAGGACGCCAAGTCGCGCAGCAGCAGACAAACCGGCAACCATTGCAGTGGGTGTCGCGAGAATCAAGGCGCTAGGGCATGCAATGACAAGCATGGCAATTGCTCGATCGAATGCGGTTGCCGGATTGTTTTTTAGGGCAAAAAAGAGAACGACCCCGACGAGCATCAAAATGGTCGGTGTATACCAGGCGGCGTACTGATCGACCACCCTCATGATTGGAGTTTTCGTTTTCTCAGCCTGTAGGATCAGGTCTTTCACGCGCCCAAGTAACGTGTCAGCACCAGCCTTGGTCACTTTGATATCAATAAGGCCAGTAAGGTTTATGGTGCTTCCGAATACTTCCTCGCCATTGGCTTTTTCAGCAGGGATTGATTCACCAGTTACGCTGGCCTGATTGACGGTACTTGCACCGCGGATAATGACGCCATCGGCCGGGATAGTATCACCCGGCCGCACCCGTACCACATCATCTGGTCGAAGATTTGTTGCTTCAACAAGTTCTTCCTGATCACCAGAAATTCTACTTGCTTTTGTAGGTGCTAGACGAATGAGTGATTCAATACTTGCCTCAGCGCCGGCAGCCGTTCTTTTTTCAATTAACGACGAAACAATCATGAAAAATGCAACTGCAGCAGCTTCCTGATACTTGCCACTCGAAGCGGCACCAATAACAGCAAGTGCAACAAGCGCGTTCATTCCAGCGACACCAGACAAGAGATCTTTTGCTGCAGCAGAAAGTAGCGGAGAAGCAAGAAGGACGACAGAAAGTGCTGCCGGTAGGGATGCAAAAAAAGGTTTTTCCCATAAGTACCCCGCGAGCAATGAGCAGAGAAGCAGGGTGCCTCCAAGCAACGTAGCGATTATTTGTAGTTGCAGCCCGGGGCTCAATGCCGGGGATTTGTTTTCGGTAGGCCCAGGTTCGGCAGTCTGATTTTCATTCGAGTCGAAAGATGGACTTTGAATCGAATGGTGAGCGATTTCGGTAGCTGTACTCATGTCTTTGTAAAACTATCTTTTCAAAATGGCAGACGAAAGATTCCAGAAGGTTCGTATTCAAATAATACACGCTGGGTGTTCGTACACAAAAAAAACCGCGGCCACCCGGAGGCAGCCGCGGTTCTACGGAAGGGGCCTTAAGTGAACTAATTATTCAATTGCTCCACCACCAGCTTGCTTACTTACACCACCTAGCTGCTTCAGCCAGATCTTGCCACGAGCTTCACCATTCCAGGCACTCGCGTTAACGGTGTAACCACTACCGCCGGAGTTCTTGTAGGCTCCGATGAAGCCGTCAGAATCATCACCAGCACCAGCAACGTCAAAGTGCTTCTGCACCGAACCGTCAGCGTGGACCATCTGAGCATAGCCACCAACGTCTGGGCCGCCCGACACGTCATTCGGACGAGCGTTTACGATTGGCTGGATATCATTGAACTCATGAAGCTTTTGCTCTGTAGAGTCAAAGTTTCCAACGAGAGCTGCAATGCCAGAAGCATCAGCACTCATGCCATCACAGAAGGCTTCAACAGTGAAGTCACCAGCTTGGGCGACTTCTTCACCCACAGTCGTTTTACCCCAGAACGTGTTCAAAGCAGCTGCCATTGTGGAATCAAGAAGTGCTTCACTGCCATCACCATTACGTGCGTTACCCATAAGGGCGACCATGTCACGAGTGGTTTTGCACTGAGAAAGTATTCTTTCTGAGAGTGGGCCGGTTCCATCACCTGGGCATTTTGATCCGTCGGATGAATTAGCGTCCATCTTCAGGAGTCCACCAGCACTTGGAATGACATCACCACGAACGAAGTGCCATGAAGATGCAAAGTTACAGTTGTAACCATCGTCATAGAGTGCGGCTGAGTCAGCTGAAGTCCATGCACCACCGGTACCTGTTCCATTTGGTGAATTTGCTCCACCAAACTCACAACCGGCTGCGTTACCACCCCAACGATTTGGATTTCCGTTGGCAGTACCACCGGCACCAGTGTAGTCAAGGCACTTTTCGCTGAGCGTTGACGGGTTGCTTGCATCAAGGGCTTTCCCTGGATTCACAACCTTAAACTTCAGGGCGTCACGCACGTAACCATACTTACGGATGTCTCCGTCACGTTTGTGATCAAATGCACTCGTGGTGAGACGACCACCGCGGTCATTCTCTTCGAGGAGAGCTGCGGTACGACCAAAGCCATTTAGCGTGGTATTTGCACCGGCGGCAATTGCAGACTGACGAGCTGACTGAACTGCTGGAAGCAGAAGAGCAACTAGAATGCCAATAATGGCAATAACAACGAGAAGCTCCACAAGCGTGAAACCACTTTTGTTATGGGAACTGAAACGATGAGACATGGGAGGTTTCCTTTTATTCCTAGTCTTGGGACTTACGACGGGTTGGAACCTTTCCAACTCATCAGCAGATAGGCTATGACTGGATCATGAAGCGATCATGAGGCAATTGTGAGAAATGTGTTAGCAGAAAACCGGTAACGCTTTTTTAGACCCGAAAAACCGGAAAAATGCATTTAATTTTTTTCGGGAAGAATAAAGCAACTCGAACAGTTTTTCTCAATCACGGATTTTCAGAATAAGAAAAAACAACATAGCTTTTCCCATTAAATGCTTCTGGCTGTATTCGCGTTCTCCTGATCAGATTTATCAATCTTGGCGATGGCGAACAATCTCTCCTTCAACCATATAGATAACGTCCTCGGCAATATTTGTTGCCATGTCGGCGATACGTTCAAGATGTTTCGATACAGAATTTATCCGCAGTAAGCTTTCGACAGATTCCGGATTTTGTTTGATCTGTTCCATCATGTTTTTACGCACTGTCTGTCGGCCAGCATCAACTACGTCATCCTCTTCTCGAATGAGTCTTGCGAGGTCTGGATCACCATTCACAACAGCATCAAGACTCTTCTTCACCATTTCTTCAGCCTGTTTTGCCATAAGCGGAATTTCATGAGGCAATTCATAGGGGCCAGTGTTTTCGAGTTGTGCAACACGTTTTGCAATATTGCTTGCAAGATCTCCAATCCGCTCTAGATCGTTATTGATTTTCAAGACAGCAACGACAAAACGTAGATCAGCAGCAACGGGCTGATACAGAGCAAGTATTTTTAGGCATTCTTCCTCAACTTCGACTTCCATGCGATCGATCTCTGAGTCATTGTCCATAACTCGACGAGCGAGCGCGACGTCTTTCTTAAACAGTGCAATGTTCGAACGATTGATTGATTCTTCAACAATTGTTCCAAAACGCAGTATTAACTGTTTAAGTTGCTGAATTTGATGTTCAATGTGACGTGCCATAGCAAGGGTTACTACCAGATATTGAAAAGATTCTTCCGATTAACCGAATCGGCCAGTAACGTAGGATTCCGTTTCCTGGAGTACAGGGTTTGTGAATATGTCTGATGTCGAACCGTACTCAATCAGACGGCCTAGATACATAAATGCGGTGTAGTCGCTGGCACGACTGGCTTGTTGCATATTGTGCGTCACCATTAGGACAGAGTACTGGCCTCGCAGTTCCTGTATCAATTCTTCCACTTTACCTGTCGCAATTGGATCAAGAGCAGAGCAAGGTTCATCAAGCAAGAGCACTTCTGGCTCTGCTGCAATGGCGCGAGCAATACAGAGTCTTTGTTGTTGGCCACCAGAAAGTCCAAGGGCGCTGTCTTGCAGGCGATCTTTTACTTCATCCCATAATGCTGCCCCACGAAGACTGACTTCACAGACTTCCTCTAAAATTCCACGATTTCGTTCACCATCGATTCGCAATGCATACACAACATTTTCAAAAATACTCATCGGAAATGGGTTTGGCTTTTGAAAAACCATACCCATTCTTTTGCGAAGATCGATGACATCCATGCGCGGGTCATAAATTGAATCGCCATTTAACAGCATCGTGCCCTTAATCTTCACGTTTTGAACAAGATCGTTCATTCGATTGACACTTCGAAGAAGCGTTGATTTGCCGCAGCCGCTTGGGCCGATGAGAGCTGTTACCTTACTGTGAGTGATTGGCATTGTGACATTATGGAGTGCTTGTTTCATGCCGTACCATAAATTGAAATCTTCAATCTCCAGAACAGGTTTTTCTTCAAGTACTTGTGGGTGGACTTCCGCCGGAACGTCTTTGCCCTGAGCAACGGCCTCGAGGCGATCTACGTGCACCTCAGGTGGTTGATCTCCAGAAGTTGCAGATTGTTCAATCACATTTTTCATGGCTTCGTCTCCCAGCCAAAAATAAGGCTCTTAGGGCATCAAAATTGTTGTAGGGTGTAGCGGCGTTTCAATCGGGATCGGATATAAATTGCAGCGATATTCAGTACGGCAATAATGGCAACAAGGAGTAACGTGATAGTAAAGACCATTGGCTTCGCTGCCTGGCTATTAGGACTTTGAAAACCAACGTCATATACGAGATAGGCAAGGTGCATGAACTCGCGTTCGGGATGAATGAACGGAAATGAGGTATCGATCGGCAAATCGAGTGCCACTTTCTTCACGCCAACGAGCATAAGAGGCGCAACCTCTCCTGCTCCACGCGCCATTGCCAAGATGAGACCAGTCATTATTCCAGGAAGAGCTCGCGGCAAAACAATCCGACGAATAGTTTGCCATTTGCTTGCACCGCAAGCGTAGGATCCCTCTCGCATCGAATTTGGTACGGCGACCAGCGCCTCTTCTGTCGCTACGATAACGACTGGCAACGTTAGCAATGCAAGTGTAAGCGAGGCCCATAAAAGCCCGCCGGTGCCAAATGTAGGCTGATTATCCGCGAGTAAGCTGGCACTGAAGAAAACGTCATCAATCCAGCCACCGACTCCATAGCAGAAAAATCCGACACCGAAGGCTCCGTACACAATACTTGGCACGCCCGCCAAGTTATTGATAGCTATTCGAACTGCAGCAGTCAGAGGTCCATCGGTGGCGTATTCACGTAAATAAAGTGCTGCAAGAACTCCAAAGGGTGCGACAAGTAGTGCCATGATAAGGGTCATGCTAACCGTGCCACAGATGGCAGGGAAGACACCACCAGCACTATTTGCCTCACGAGGATCATCTGAAAGAAACTCCCACCAGCGCGACCAGTACACACCAAGTTTCCCAAAAAAGCCAAGTCTGTTGGGCTGCCATGCCTGAACTATTTCTTCGACAGGGAGAGTCATTCGATGACCACTTGCCGTTTCAAATTCAAATTCCCACGAACTATTATCGCGTCGTAACGAGTCCACTTTTTTATCGAGACGACTCGAGATTTCAGCAACTTCGCTCCTGACTCGTTCATCCTCGTCTCGAGCATTCATAACTATTTGGCTGTCATCTTCATGATGGAGGCGAGCATTGAATACGGCAAGGCGTGCACTTCGGAGACGACGTTGTAATTCCCCTCGCTCATGTCGATCAATACGGTTTGCTTCGCGAAAGCGTTGGCGGATGGATGGCGATATCTCTTTGTATTTCGCCCATGCGCTTTCTGGTTCGCTCGCTACTGCGATACCATTTTCCATGAGGCGAACAGGAAAACCATGAAACCGTCCGTCTTCAAGTCGCTCGACGGCGGTCGCAAATTTTGGTTGCTGTGTGGACGCAATCTCCTTTTCATCGAACCACTTATAGTGCGCGCCTGTCACTTCAAAGTTTGCAGTGCGTACAAGGCGACGCCTCGTATTGTCGTGACCGTCTTTGGAGTTACTAGAATCAGTTTCACGGCTAGTTACTTCACCTAGTGACTTTTCCCCATCGAGTAATGTTATTTCATAAAGAGTACGAGGCCAAAAATTACTACCACCTCGTATGGTGATAAAAACCAGCAGCCCGACAATCATTATCAGAGAAATAGCAAGTGAACCAGAGGTTAACCACAGCCACGGTTCGCCATGTGACATAAGGCTCGAAAAAGGTGAGCGGATGCTTCGCCGCCGAAACCGATTAGAGTTCATGGGCTCTCCTCCGGAATCGTTGTCGAACAACTTCAGCGATCGTATTCACGATAAACGTCATGATAAATAACAGAACCGCTGCAAGAAAAAGAACACGGTAGTGGGCAGTCCCTCGTGCAGCCTCGGGTAATTCAGTAGCTATTGCAGCAGACAATGTTTGGAAGCCGCTGAAAATATTCCAATCCATAATTGCAGTGTTGCCGGCTGCCATTAAGACGATCATGGTTTCTCCGACTGCTCGGCCTAAACCAATCATGACAGCTGAGAATAGCCCACTAGTCGCAGCAGGAATAACGACGCGAACTGTCGTTTGCCATGGTGTCGCACCAGTACCAAGCGAACCACTTCGAAGGTGATCAGGCACACTTGAAAGAGCGTCATCAGCAATGGTGAATATCAGCGGTATGATCGCGAAACTCATTCCGATTGCAACAACCATCGTATTACGTTGAACATAGGTATTAAAGATGCCGCCCCTTGTTTCCCATCGCAATGCGTCAAAAAATGTCGAAAATAACGTAGCTAATACGCACGATAGGATGAAGCCAACGAAGCAGAGGCAGAGTGCAACAGAAACAGTTCTCCAGTGTCCCCAATGGACACTTCGTAGTCTTAGCCATGGACTTATAAAGCGACTTATCAGAAAGGCAGCGAAAATTGAAGAGAGTGGGAACAAAGCCAGCACCCAACCTCCCCAACCACTTCCCCCCCGGCCGTTTAGCCATGCAAAAAAATCACCACCAAATAGAAGTAGTTCGATTGGTTTTGCGACAATTGATCCCAAAAGAACGCCCAAAGGAATCGCCACAACAAGGACTACAGGGAATCGCCATGCAGAAACTCGGCTTCTTAATCCGGGAGGCCAGAGTTGCCACAAAAATGCACCAACAAGAAGTACTAGCGGTACTGTGAAAATACTAGAAATAAAAAACATAGCACTATTTTCAATAAGTGGTGCCATGATAAGTCCCGCAATAAACCCCAATACAACACTAGGAAGACTGGCCATCATTTCGATTACTGGTTTGATTCGCGACTTCGAGGGAGCAGACATAAACTGACTCATATAGATTGCAGCAAGAAGAGCAATTGGTGTCGCAAAAAGCATCGAGTAAACCGTTGCTTTGATCGTGCCAAAAATAAGTGGAACCAAACCGAATTTTGGCTCAAAGGACTCGTGACCGGTTGTTTCCCAAGCGTATTCGCGATCTGGGTAGTTTTCGTACCAGAGCTTTCCAAAGAGTGCACGAAAAGAAACCTCGGGATATCCAGCATCAACATTCCAAGTAGCAATGTTCTTTCCGTCATATGCAACAAGACGGTTGTCCCGTGATCCAATAAGCAGGACTTGAGGTTTCTGCGTCAGGGCAGATTGTTTTGAAGAATCGATTGTCGCGATCGATGATTGGGTAGTGGCTTGCAGCAGCCGGATAACTCCATCTTCTGAAGCAACTGCAAAAAGTCGGGAACGGGGTGAGGTAGAAATAGCGCATGTAGCAGAACGCTTTTTTCGCTTATATTTTTCTGGGGTAAACGTTGCGACAATTTGAGTTACGAGACCATCTTGGGCAGGTTTATTGGTTCCTCTTGAAGTAAATAGAATTCTTGCTTTTCCACTGGTGTCACCAAGCACAAAAGACGACCCGCCATACAGTCTTGCTACATGAGTGACGATGCCATCCGGATCGAACAGGGTTCCCTGCTCCATAAGCTCAGGACTGTCAACATTTCGGATAACAAACCGTTTGAATGCTCCGGATGAAGAAAAAGCAAACAGTTGGTCACCCAGACCAGACATCTGAATAAAACGAAAATCAGGATTTTTGCCCCCAACCTTAGTAGTGCTTCCGGTAGCGGTCACAACCAGTTCGTCAGTGAGCAAGTTGCGACGAGAAGAAAGTTTTTCGACACGAATGTTTCCCTGATCGTCAAGTGCGACAAAACAAGAGCCAGATGATACAAGTGAAAGATCTACATCAATAATAGAATTTTTTAATGAGGTAGAGACGTGCTCGCTGAGATCTGTAACGAGTTCAATTCGTTTTGTTATCTCGTTCGATGCTTGTAGATAAACAGCATCACCAACGGTAACAGCCTCACCCACTTGTAGTTTTTTCGCAGGCTTTGGAATATCTGATTTTGGTACAAAAAAGGTTTCAAGTCCGAGTCGTCCAGTTCGTATCTCACCACCTTGAAAACCTACTGCAGCGTGCAGTTTGTTTGGAAGACAGCAAATGGCAGATGCCTGTTCAAGGCCACAATCCTTTGTCGATCGCGAAAGAAGTTCTTTGCCACTTTGGAGTTCGATAACTGAAATCTGATCCGTATTGCAGAACCATGCAAGGGAGCCAGAGTCATCAAGGCCAGAGGCAAGCAATTTTTTCTCAGCGAGAGTAAACGGAATAGTTTGCTTGAGATCAATTGAAGCAGGCCGAAACAACGGGAGCGCAACGACTAAAAGGAAGACGCCAACAAGAAGAACTGCGGCGATTGTTCCAAGCCCGCCGAGCGTTATTACCATGCGAGCTATTGTGTCACTAAGTACAACCGTGGCGCGGGTGGTTGATCTTTTTCTGCGTCCGGTAAAAGTTTCCGGCTGATTCATAGAACAATGTCGATGGATCGAGTAACGCCGACGGAATACACGGGTTTTCCACGACTATGGTCTGAGAAATACTACACTAGATTTTTAACGCTAACCGGTTGTTGTACTCGTAGCACAACAACCGGTCTACGGTATCAATGCAAGGCCCTTGAAAAGAGTAGAAACGTTACTCTACCCCAATGCTTATAAGGCTTTTCTGCGCAATTTTCTGAGTAACAGGAAGATAGCCATCTTTGAGTACATCGCCCTGCCCTGTTGCACTTAAAACATATTTCAAAAATTCACGACGCAACGGTTCCAACTCGCTGCCTGGTTTGTAATTCACACTCAGATAGAGGAAACGCGATAAAGGGTATGCGCCGGAGTACGCATTCGGCGCTTCCGGAGCGATCAACTCACCATCGACGCTTGCTCCAATTGGTATCGCGAGTACATCTGCTGTCTTGTAGCCAATGCCACTGTAGCCAATGCCATATTTGTCACTCGCAACCGATTGCACGACAGAAGAACTTCCAGGCTGCTCTTTTACGGTTGATTTAAAGTCACCTTTAAACAGGGCATGCTCCTTAAAATATCCATATGTGCCACTTGCTGAGTTACGGCCATAAAGACTAATTGGCTTATCTTGCCATTCACCGGTGAGCCCTAATTCTCCCCAAGTCATAATTGGTTTTTTCATGCCACCATTACGATTTTTTGAAAATATGGCATCAACCTGTTGCAGTGAAAGACCTTTAATTGGATTGTCTTTATGGACGTATACTGCCAACATGTCGATAGCTGATGGGATAACAGTTGGCGGATAGCCGAAGTGATCTTTAAAAGCATCGATTTCACTTGGCTTCCACGGGCGACTCATTGGCCCAAAAGTACTGGTGCCTTCCATAAGCGCGGGTGGTGCAGAAGAAGAGCCTTTTCCTTCAATGCCTTCGCGAACACTTGGGTAGAATTTTTTAAAACCCTCAGTCCAAAGAGCCATAAGGTTATTCATTGTGTCCGAGCCAACCCCCTTCAGAGAGCCGGCTACTTCACCACCGACTGGCTCATAAGGCTTTAATTCTGGATCAACTTTTTGGGCACAGGCGATATCAGGAATGACTGAAGTGAAAAGCAATAAAATGCCAGAAATCAAAACAAAACGTGTAAAAACGTGTAACCGATTTGACGTAGTACAGAAGAGCATCAGCTATCGCCTCTCTTTTAAAGATTAGGGAAAAGTCGATCTGGCGGGCTTCATCAATATGCCAGCACATCTGACCCATCCGAGATCATAGCAAGTTTTATGAGCATTTCATGAGGTTCAGCGTAAGTGTGAGCGAGCCCAAAACGATCTTCTTCTGGTGCCTAGCAGCCGAAGTGCATTCTGGGCTACAAACTAGTAGGTAGTACGTGGTCTATGATGGCCTCTTATTGATGAAACCGTCACTCACTTTTTATGACAAATCGAACCGATCGAGGTTCATGACCTTAACCCAGGTAGTAATAAAATCCTCAATAAAAATCGGTTGGCCGTCTTCACTTGCGTACATTTCACTTATGGCACGTAATTGCGCGTTTGATCCAAAAATCAAATCAACACGTGTGGCATGCCATTCAACGGTACCTGTTGAACAATTTTTTCCAGCAAAAATATTGCTGCACTCTTCCGTCTTGTGCCACTCGATATCTTGACGAAGCAAGTTTATAAAGAAATCATTCGATAAGGTTTCACGACGCTTTGTAAAGACACCAAGACTAGATTGGCTCTCTCCTCCGCTATTCGCCCCAAGCACTCGAAGGCCTCCAACAAGAACTGTCATTTCTTTCGCAGTGAGCGTCAAAAGATCGGCTCTGTCAAGCAAGAGTTCCTCGGCAGGACGATCGATATGCTTGGCAACGTAATTCCGAAACCCATCTGCGTTTGGTTCGAGCACAGCAAAAGACTCGATGTCAGTCATTTCACCAGTTGCATCAGTTCGTCCAGGATGAAAGGAAACAGAGGCTTCATATCCAGCCCGACGTGCAGCTTCTTCAACTGCTGCGCAGCCTCCGAGAACAATCAGATCTGCGAGTGAGACCTGCTTCTTATCGTGTGCTGTGGTGTTAAATGTCTTCTGGATATCTTCAAGAGCAGCGAGAACCTGTGCTAATTGAGTTGGGTCATTTACTTCCCAGTCTTTTTGTGGTGAGAGCCGAATACGTGCGCCGTTGGCACCTCCTCGTTTGTCACTCCCACGAAATGTTGATGCGGCCGCCCATGCCGTACGTACAAGATCTGTGATGGATAAATCTGATGACAGAATACGTTGCTTCAAAACTGAAACATCGTGTTGATCAATTGTTTCATAATCACCATTGGGCACAGGATCTTGCCAGAGTTGGGCTTCGGGAACCTCTGGTCCAAGGAGCCGTGTGACTGGCCCCATATCTCGATGAGTCAGTTTGTACCAGGCTCTTGCAAATGCATCAGCAAATGCAGTTGGATTTTCAAGGAAGCGGCGAGAAATCACTTCGTAATCAGGATCAACTCGGAGAGCCAGATCTGTTGTAAACATCATGGGTGCATGAGAACACGTCGGGTCATGTGCATCAGGCACTGTGTTCTGTGCCGATGTGTCCTTGGGTGTCCACTGCCAGGCACCAGCTGGGCTTTTGGTTAATTCCCATTCGTATTGAAACAGGTTTTGCAAATATCCATGTGACCAACGGGTTGGTGTTGAGGTCCATGCACCTTCAAGCCCGCTTGAAATTGTGTCGCCGGCGTTCCCTGAACCAAAACTGTTTTTCCAACCAAGGCCTTGCTCTTCTATTGACGCGCCTTCTGGGGGAGGTCCGAGATGATCTGCGGGTGCTGCGCCGTGTGACTTTCCAAAAGTATGACCGCCTGCGATTAATGCGACCGTTTCTTCGTCATTCATTGCCATGCGATAGAAGGTCTCTCGAATGTCGATTGCTGCTGCAAGCGGGTCTGGTTTTCCATTTGGACCTTCTGGGTTCACATAGATAAGGCCCATCTGTACTGCGGCAAGAGGATTCTCAAGTTGCCGTTCACCGCTGTACCGGTTGTCACCGAGCCATTCGCTTTCGGGTCCCCAGTAGATATCTTCCGGTGGCTCCCACGCATCTTCGCGACCGCCACCAAATCCAAAGGTAGAGAATCCCATTGACTCCAGGGCAACATTGCCGGCAAGCATCATGAGATCAGCCCATGAGATATTTTTCCCGTACTTTTGCTTAATGGGCCACAGTAACCGACGAGCTTTATCAAGATTTGTATTGTCTGGCCAACTATTGAGTGGTGCGAACCGTTGTGTCCCAGCGCCTGCACCACCACGTCCATCAGTTGTTCTGTACGTCCCCGCACCGTGCCAAGCCATGCGAATAAACAGCGGTCCATAGTGACCGTAGTCAGCAGGCCACCATGCTTGTGAAGTTGTCATGGCGGTTTGCAAATCATACTTGAGTGCTTGAAAGTCCAGTCTTTTAAATGCTTCTGCATAGTTGAACTCGTGGCCGATCGGTGGAGGTGCTCCAGCATGTGCTTTGAGTATTCGTAGATTTAGTTGGTCTGGCCACCAGTCGGCATTCGATAGCGAACCTGCCGCAGTATGCCGAGCTTTGGAAGGAGCAACTGGTCCAATGACTGGGCAGCGTGCAGGCATGTTCATCCTCTTTTTACTGGTCCTTCAGAACTTTCGGGTCTCTCAAGCATTTAATATAACACTCTCAATACGACTGGTATGGCATATGTGCGTGAACGTGTATCGTTTCAGATCAATATGCAGCAAAAAGATAATGTGTCTGGTAAAATCGATGGAATCGTGCCAAGGTCATGTGCTCTATCGGATCTCGAAAAGAGCTCAGTCGTATGTGTTTCAGGCTTGTGCTACCAACGCGTGCTGGATACTCAGAAAATCTTCAACGAACCCATTTGAAATATGAAGAAAACAAAAAAAGTAGAAGCGAAGACGAAGGGCACGAGTCGTTTGCGATGGATTGTCGGAGGAATGGCATGCGTCGTTGCTGTCGTGACCCTGAGTTGGTCACTGGGCATGTTTGGCACTGCCGAAGATCCTCGTGTCACTGAAATAAAAAATCTACAGCAAGATTTGGCAAAGAAATTCAAGCCAACGCAAGGGCCCGCGAGTGCCTCGGATGCAGTTGAGCGTGTTACAGCAATCACAACAGTGATGACAAAGGTTGCTGCGTTACCAGAGGATCTGAGATCAGAAGCGATGCAGCCCGGCAAGAAAATGATGATGGAATCAATGGAGGCAACAGTTAATAACTACTTTGAATTGCCTCAATCTGAAAGAGAGGCCTATCTCGATAATCAAATCCGTCAAATGGAGTTTATGCGACAGGCATTTGAGGCGGGCAAGAGTGTGATGGGTGCCATAGGTTGGTCGAAGAAAAAGCCCGATACAGACTCTTCAAAAACTTCTACTGCTACAAAAAATAATGGTGAGAAAGAAGGGCCTCCGTGGATGAAAAATCGTTCAGAGGATGAGCGGAATGCCTGGCGAAAGAAAATGATTGATCGAACAACGCCTGAACAGCGAGCCAAATTCGGTGAATATTTTTCAGCAATGAAAAGGAGAAGAGAAGAGCTTGGCCTTCCTTCTTGGGGTCCAAAGTAGTCCCGTTCAAATACCTAAGTAGAAGTTTTTCTACGCTGAGCTATCGAATCCAGTCCATTCGAGATTCGATCCGAGTTTTATCAATCGAGGCATTTATTTCATGTCATAAAGTCGTGCCAGCGTAGGTTCCATAGCCTCAGCCCAGATGGCATAGCCTTTCTCTTTTGGGTGAAGGAGGTCTGGCATGATTTCTTTTGTCAGCACACCGTCTTCGGTCAAAAACTCATTATTAATAGTAAGGAAGAAGATTCTTTTTCCATCAGCCATTGTGCTGATAAGAGCATTGGTGTTGTCATTGTTTACTCGCTTCGGATCATCCGTTGTGGCTCCACGAGGAAATATTCCAAGCAATAAAATTTTCGTGTCCGGAGATTTGTTGTGGATCGTGGCAACAATCTTTTTAATTCCAGCAGCGATGGATTCTGGAGGGTGCATGTCATGGCCAGTGTTGTTTGTCCCGATCATGATCACAGCGACACGTGGTTTGTACCCGTCAAACTCTCCGTGATCGAGCCTCCATAAAACATGCTCAGTGCGGTCTCCGCCGAAGCCCAGATTGATAGCTTTTCGGTCGCCGTAGTATTCGTCCCAAGTTGTTTGTCCGTTCCGTTCCCAGCCATGTGTTATCGAGTCACCAAGGAAAACAAGTTCCCAGTCGCCTTGTTGAGCAAGAGCACGTTTTTCTTCATGTCGGTCTTTCCACCATGGCCCTCTTCTCTTGTTGTTCTCATCCATGCGGTGAGCAGGAGTGGTCGTTACTCTAATGGCGTCTTCAACAACAGCTTCGTTCGCCAGCAGTGGCACTGTTGAGTAGAGAAAAGCGAGAATTACGAAGAAATGTGAGCGTGTAGAAGTCATTGCATGAAACTCAAAAAGGGAAAGATTTCTTGGAGCAATACGTCCAGTATACATCGGCTTATTAAAGCATATGCGAAAGTGATTGTTCGTTAGACACCGATCCTGTTTTGAGTCTAGATATCGCTTCGTGCAGCAATTGAGGAGGTGCGTACATTGCAAATCTCCGCTGGTATTTATGCCTTCTTTTTCAACATCTGAGATATGTTTTAAGATTCTTGGACAGTGTCACGCGACAACAGTGTCATTTCGATAACGAAATACAGAAAGCAGCAAAGAATACGACGCTTATTATGGATGCCCTCAAGCACGCTTCAAAAACGAAGGACAAAACAGTGGATCCGCTTGTAGTGGCTGCTTTTTATAAGTTCGTACAACTCAATGACCTTGCCTCACTGCAAGACCAGATAGAGTCCTGCTGCCGAGAGAACAATGTTTTTGGCATCGTGTTACTAGCACAGGAAGGCATCAATTCGACGATTGCCGGGCCGCGAGAGGGCGTGGTGAAAGTTCTTGAGCGTATCCGCCAGGACTCCCGTTTTTCAGATCTTCAGTGGAAGGAGTCGTTTGCCACGAAACAGCCTTTTCGCAAGTTACGTGTCCGGCTGAAGAAGGAAATTGTGACTCTGGGTGTCCCAGGAGTTGACCCGACGGAACTCGTCGGCACCTATGTAAAGCCGGCAGACTGGAATGCACTCATTAGTGAGCCAGACGTGTTCGTTATCGATACGCGCAACAATTATGAAACAGAGATCGGTACCTTTAAGGGTGCAGTAGATCCGGGACTCGACTCCTTTAGTCAATTACCATCGTGGCTCGAGAAAAAGATTGATGCCGGCGAACAGCCACGGGTTGCCATGTTCTGTACTGGCGGCATCAGGTGTGAAAAATCAACAGCATTTCTCAAGCAAGTGGGAGTGAAGGAGGTCTATCACCTTCAAGGAGGCATTCTGAAATACCTTGAAGAAGTGCCTGAAGCTGAAAGTCTTTGGGAGGGAGAATGCTTTGTTTTTGATCAGCGGGTTGCCGTGGGTCATGGTCTTGAGCTGGCAGACTATGAACTCTGTCGTGCATGTCGCTTTCCGCTGAGCCCATTGGATAAACAGTCAGAATATTTCCAAGAGGGTATCAGCTGCTCGAAGTGCCATGATCAGACATCGATTGAACAGAAAGCAGGGTTTGCGGAGCGACAAAAACAGTTTGAGTTAGCCAAGTCACGTAAAGAAGCCTTCAAGCATGCGAAGTAAAAATTTCTTAGGTAGCTGATGATAGATGTCCGGCCCGCTTAAACATTTCACAAACTTCAATGGACTGATCAAGAAAAGAAGAAATATCTTCAGGAGTAAGTTGCTCACCCAATGAGTAGCACATGATGGTATTGCCGGCCCCATCAGTGCACAGGCCTTTCTGGATTTCGTAATACCGGATTACTTCATGATTGAATAACTTTCGGACAGCGTCCTCATTCTTTCTTGTTCCCTGTAAGAGATAAAATTCTGAAAATAGAGGATGGGAATCAAAGTCAATGTCTTGAGGTATAAATTGCGAGAACGTGGGCATTAGGGCAGAGAAAATTTTCTTTCCAAGCTCAGTTGATGTTTTGTGGGGAGTGAGCGAGAACGATGGCAGGTTGAGTGTATCTGATTTAAGGATAACGACAGTCTGCGTAGATATCTCCCCAGTCGATTTCGTGGAAGACGAGTTGTAGCTGTATCGGAATTCCATGATAGTGACTTCAAAGTCCTGGACATGTCCCTTCATAATGTTCCACACGTCTTGATTTTTCCCACGAGCGAAAAGAGGCAGCCGACTAAACTGTTGAAGAAATGCTTCGTCATCTTCAACGTGCGGCATGTATGAAAAGCCAATGGTCTTTGAGAACTGCTTCATCGCTCGCGCGTGACGTCTCCCGGAAATAATGGCCACAGTAAAGCCAAGAAAGATGACGCAGAGGACTCCAAGACCAATAGTGGCTTCCATGGATGTATTCCTCTGGTTGTACGAAACAGATTGGTTTGATGACCTGCAGATCAGATGAATAGAAAGAATCAAGAGATTCTTATTTGTCACCGGAGCCTCTGTACCAACTCAAACTCCGGCTTATCCTCCCAGTTTGATAGACTACATAAACTGTTGGGTATTTGCCGAGACTCCTTGCTTCGGAGTATGGCGATAGAGTTGTTTCTTGGTATTAGGTGAGAATTCACGAAAAATATTTTTTGGGGGATTTCATGTTTATGTCTGCTTGTGTTCTCGCTCGACTCCGTAACCTTTTGTACGCATTACTTTTTGTTTGGCTTTCGTTTCCTTCTACCTTTGGATTTGCAGATTCCCCAGCATCGTGGCGAGGCCAATCTGTTTCTGAATTTACACCTGCTGAAAACGAGGAATTTTCATGGCAGATCGTCAATGATGGTGTGATGGGGGGGCTTTCGAAAGGCAATGTTGAACACACATCCGACAACAGAATGCATTTCTGGGGCACCCTTTCACTTGATAACAACGGTGGATTTTCAACCGTTCGGAGTCGTGGCGTAAATTTTGATCTGAGTAATGACCTTGGCCTACTCTTGCTCGTCAAGGGTGATGGGCGAACGTATGAAGCCCGGCTCGATTCAACAGCTACCTTTCGCGGCAATCCACTTTCATTTCTTGGGAAATTCAAGACAAAAAAAGATCAGTGGATACAGGTCAAGGTTCCTTTTGAAGATTTTATCGCAAGCTGGAGAGGCCGGCAGTTTTCAGACGAAGTGTTGGATACATCGGCTATTCGACGAGTGTCTATCTTGTTGGCAGATAAAAAGCCAGGCTCGTTTGATCTTGAGATTGAGTGGATTCGCACATATGGAAAAGGACAAGGTAGAAAGCAAAAGTCTGTTGAAAATGTTTCCGCTCAGCCAAAGCGTCTGATTGCAACAGTAGTTGCTGATGGAAGATTTACTATTTTTAAACAAGCACTCGATGCAGCAAAGCTCACAGTGTTTTTTCAGTGGGATAATCCGCTCACAATATTTGCACCGACAGATGAGGCATTTTCAAACCTTCCAGAAGGCCTGCTCGAAGAACTGCTCAAACCAGACAACCGTGAGAAGTTAGTCTCTTTACTTGCATACCATGTTGCAGCAGGATCTTTTGATGCAAAGCAAGCTGTTGCAGAAAAGAATATCAATATGGTTCGGGGGGGAAGAATCCACGTAACCAGCCATTCGAAAGAAACCCACGTGAACGATGCGATTGTTCTAGAACCTGATATTCAATGTGTTGATGGAATCATTCATGCAATTGACACAGTTTTGATACCTGAAAACAGTGAATGATGTGTTTGAGTCACATGGTGGTAAAACGGCTGTCAGGTGACTATAGTTGCGAAGCTTTCCTTGAGAGTAGTTACGAAAAAGTATTAAGGTGCTCTAGCACATACGGAGGACAATACATGAATGATCATGAAATATTTGTTGCCTCGTTTGACTATCACTACGCACTTAGAAAACTCAATGAATTGGGTGATAAAGACACGGATCGTGAGGCCGTGCTCATTGACATCAAGTGCAAGGCAGTTGACATTCTTGATAAATATTCAGATTCAATCCGTTACTTCGCCAAGACCCGAAGGCATATTACGGAGTGGTGAATTTACTTCGCTACTGTGGAGGTTGCCTTCTCTAAGTTTTGTTGATTGGGTAGCGTAAACGACGCAACGACTGCGCGGTGGTCAGATGGGTAGGGGACAACAACAATGTCTGCATTCTCTTTGCTTTCCCCTACGATTTTTGTATCGATTACCTCAACGCCTTTGCCTTTGAAATAAACAAAGTCGATGCGATCATGGTGGGTTGTGGGGTCATTCATCTTGTACATGGGCGACCAGGTGAAGCCCGGATTTTTCATCTCGTCAGGATAGACCGTACGCCAGGCATCTTTGAAACCTGCTCTGGTCATCACCAAAGAGGTGGGGTATGCCACCTTGATGGGATGACGATCTGACTCGGCGGCTTTATTGGTCCAGTCAAGGTGTGAAGGTTCATTAAAATCACCGACTACAAAAACAGGAGCCTCCTTATCCGGGAGTGAATCTATCTGCAGAAGAAGCGTTGCGATTTCACTCCCACGCGCCTTTTTTGCCGCGGCAATTGCCTCGGCTTCGGTCTTGATAAAAGGAGTATCCCGGTGCTTGTGCCATTTCGGCCGGATACTCAAAAGCTGGTAGGGTTGATATGGGTTGGATGCAAGGTGGAGGGTGAAGATGTAGGCGTGCTGACCCGAAGGCATCTTGATCTTAATCCCTCCGTCGAGGCGATCGGCAATCTCATGACGCGTCATGATGCATTTATGCCTGCGGCCCACATAGAGATTCCAACCCAGCAACGTCGCTAACTTCTCTGCATTATCACCCTTTGGTGAAAGCGTCTCCTGCACGCCGACAACATCTGCCTTTGCCTCCTGAATCGCCTTGGCGGTTTGGGACAAGGGTTGCCTTCTCATCGTGCCACCACGATAGATATTGTAAGACATGACTTTCACGCCGAGCTCATCGGCTTGTGCGTACAGGGGCGTTACAAAAGACAACCCAACGGCGAACAGCATTCCGATAGCAAAAATTGCGAGAAATATTTTCTTCATAACGTGTTTGGTCCGATGATGCCTTTCGGATCTGTTTGTAATTTCACAAGTCACTCCAAAAACTTTCCCCCGTTCTATTTATAGACTACCCTTCTTTCACAATAGTTGCCGTAATGAACTTCAAATAGAGGTTCAGATATATTCGACCTATAAAAAGTTGACCCAAAGATCTGTCAGACAGTCTTCTTTCGATGAGTGCAAAATGGTCACCACTTCCCCACAAGCAAGGATTCACTAAGCCATGCGTTTCCGTCCAGGCCTGCATCTGCACCCTCAAACTATGCAATTAGTTGGAATCAGCAGTTTGGCCGTGCTGTGCTTCTGCTCCAGTTGGTTTTTTTCAGGGGCGTATGCCAATGAATCAACATCGATTCACTCAGACTCTACGACGGATGGTTTTGTACCGCTGAGCCAAGGAGACCACCTGACGAATTGGAAGCACAGTGGCAATTGGAAAATTGAGTCGGGAGTGATTGCCCGGCAAGGGAAAGGCGGCAGTCTGGTCTATATCGGCAAGAAAATCCCTGACGACTTCGAACTTCGATTTGAATGGAAAGTGAATGAGGGCAGCAATAGTGGTGTGTACTATCGACCAACCCAATACGAGTATCAAATTCTCGACAATGAGGACCACCCTGATGGCAGGAATCCTCGCACAAGTGCAGCATCCCTTTACTTTTGTGTCCAACCCTCGAAAGACATGACCAAGCCTGTTGGGCAATGGAATACAGGCCGCATTGTGTGTAAGGGAACCATTATCCAACACTGGCTCAATGGTGAAAAAGTGATTCACGTGGATTACAAAGATCCGAAATGGGCCGCCAATGTCGACATGCTCAGACAGCGAGGCGGAAACCTCGATGCCCGCGGTACCAACCTGAGTCTGCAAGATCATGGCGATCCAGTGTGGTACCAAAACATACGTTTAAAAGAGCTCAAAGAAACAGATGTCGTTGACATGGCTGAAGTCTCACCTGCTGTGATCCCCGCCAGCGTCCTGGAAGCTGAAAAGAAAAAGCTTGCAGGAATTATCAAGCGTCGAGAAGATGCAAAAAAAGTCAGAGACAGAAGAAAAGATGAATAGAGATCGAATGGCAAAGATAATGACAAAAGGCTATTGTCTCTTCCCAATTAGGATAAATACTGATTCTTGCGAGTCACATGTTTTTCATCAACGTGCTGACCGACCGATGCACATGCGGGATTTTAGTTGCAGGGTACGGATGCTGGTCTGGAATACTCGGTCAAATTGCAAGCCGACGCCTCGGTGTGTTTACGCAATCTGAAAACACCTATACTCACTTTCTAATTCATTTTGGGAATCAACACGCTTCTTTCGAACCATTGAGGTGCATGGATCATGGCTGCTTCGACATCAATTCTTGCGGACAAATTACACGAGTACCCACAACAAGATGTCATCGATGGAGCGGGTGACGTAGGAAAAGAGATTCTGGATGACTGCCTGAACAAAAACGACGGAGTGTTACAACTCCTTCATAGGTATGCTGGCCGCACATTTTGTACGCCTGGCAAACGTCTTCGCCTGGATGCCAAATCGTACTACCCAGACTACATGAATGGTACGGGGCTTGATGAAGTCTGGATGTGCTGCACTGTTCCGATTGTCACAGGTGTCATCGATACACGCACCAACAAGGCACCGTTCCGGGAAGGTGAGTCACATGTTCTGACTCCAAACGGGCAAGTCATCTCCCTCCAGGATTTGATTGTCGCCGATCCAGAAGCCGTCATGGGTGAGAGGATTACGGCCTTCTCAAACTCATTGTTTGGTAAGCCAACCTGGCCGATTGTTTCAAAGAAGTTCGATAACCTTAATCCGATTCCAGATCATCTTCATTGGACGAAGTGGGAAGTCTATGACATCAATTCTTTTGATAATCCTGGAGTCAGTGCCTCGCATTATCACACGACTGCAATGGGTCTGTACTCATTTGTGACTAAGGAGCAGTTCCTTGCCTGCATGAAGCGTTTTGGAAAGAGTGAATATAACGGGATTCGACATTTAGCCCCTCACGTTATGATGCAGCTTGATAACGGTTTTGTGATGCCCAACGGTGTACTCCACTCGCCAACGAACCTCTGCACGCATGAACTTCACGTTACGATGGATGAGCACTTCTTGGCCGAAGACCTGACACTTGACGGACGTATTGGAGCAGCCGATGCTTTCTACGCATGCCGAGAGCAGGATTATCCAAAGGACCATCACGAAGACTGGGATTACTTGGTTGAAAAGTTTGACTTTCAAGCAAATCAGGATTCAGACTTTGTCCTGAAGAATTCACGTCCAGCAATTTCGGCAGAAGAATTTAAAGGTCAAGGTGTTGATGCGAAGTGGATTGTTTACGGTGATTTCCTTGGCGACCAGAAGTGTTCGATCCTCAGGCTCATTGTCGAGCCAGGTGGCAAGACAAAATTTTGCCCAGAAAGTCCAGCGCTATTTCACACAAACGGTGGAAGTGGCCGTGTTGGAAAACTCGATGTTCGATATCACCACGATATGATTCTCGGTGAGATTTATCCTGAGATCGGATTCATCACGCAGGCCGCACTTTCAAAAGGTGGTGTTGAAATCGAGAATACAGGAACGGAACCACTCGTGCTGACCTTTGACTTCCCGCAGCACGCGCATTCTCAAACACCAGGTATTTAAGGCTTTGAAAGCCAGCCACAGTCGATAAAAAACGTGTCCGCTGCTGCGAGGGTAAGGTCGTAGTGTTCACCACTGTTAAAAAATCCGTGTCCTTGTCCCTCGTAGGTCACTATCTCGCAGAGGTTGCCTGCCTTTTTTGAGTCCTCTTGGTACAAACGAGCACCCTGAAGAAGACGATCATCAGTTCCGAAAAATATGACACAGGGTGGCTGTTTGGTCGATGCATATGTGAGTGGTGACACATCTTGAATGGGTGCATGAGAGCGGCCACTCATCTTCTGCTGTGCTAGTTCACGGAATTCTTTTGGCATGCGTTCATCCCAGGCAATGGCGAGTGCCGGATTAAATAACACGAGGGCATTCGGCTTTGCACTAATCGCTTTGTCGTCGGAAGAAGCATCAAATTTGTCTATGACTGCAGTGCATGCTGCGAGATGTCCGCCCGCAGAACCACCGGCAGCTGCAATTCGATCAGGGTCGATACCGAAATCGTCAGCATGGGCTCGCACCCATCGCATTGCAGATTTGGCATCTTCAATGCAATCGTCAATTTTTACTGCATGTCGAGATGAAACTCGATACTCAACCGTGACAGCCACCATGCCACGTTTTGCAAAGTGTTCACATTGCTTTTCAAATTGAACTGGGCTTCCCCCAGTCCAGCCACCGCCAAAGAAAAAAACAATAGCAGGTCTTTTGTCATCCGCTGGTGGCTGTTGATCTTGAAAGACGTAAAGTGGTAAATCAATTTCCCCTATGGTCTTGTAAATATGCTTCATGCCATTGTGAGGAGCCTCGGCTTTCGTGATGCGTTTTTTGGACCACGTTTTCTCTGTTGCTTGACCCTTTGAATCTTCAGTTGTATTTGATGCAAGAAGAAGATGATGGTCTTTGAAATGATCGAGAGTTGTTTCAAAAGAAAGTTTTTCTTCAAACTTTTGTGCCAGCACAGGGAGGTTGAAAGGAAGAGTCGCTAGCAAGCAGAGGACAATTTTCATAAGAAGAATTCCGATTGATTGAGTATGCAGACGAGGGCCCAAAAGGCCACTCGTTAAAATGGTAGTGGGCACCCGTGAGCAACGAAAGGCAAACGGGTGTTTCACTGGTAATAGATACCAACGCTACATTTTTGGCCTGACCCTACCCACGAAACTGCCACAGATAAAACGCACAAAAAGGATTCCAGCCCGCCAAAACGTGAAGTGATATCAAAGATATTTCTGGCTATTCACTACGAAAAATAAAAGATTATCTGTCACAGTTATCCAGCAAGCGATCACTAAAAAATAAGATTTTTCCTGAGGGAACATTAGGGGTTAGTCAACTATTAAAACAATTGAATCGTTACGGAGGCAGGCGGATCCATAATGAATAGTCAAAAAAAATCACAAGGCGGTTTTACGCTCATTGAACTTCTTGTTGTCATTGCAATTATCGGTGTACTGGTAGCCCTTCTCTTGCCGGCTGTTCAATCAGCGCGTTCTGCTGCTCGTCGAATGGTTTGTACTAATAATCTCAAGCAGATTGGTCTTGCGGCTCATGGTCTCTTGGATGCAAATAGAGTTCTTCCACCGCTGTGTGTGAATGCGAGTGCTGTAGGAAACCATAGAAAGTCTCCAGTTCAGATATCCGGACCATACAAGGGATATATGGGTGCGACGGTATTTTATTTTCTCTTGCCATTCCTTGAGGAAGCACCACTGTTTGAACAATCAAATAAAGATGTTTCAACCGTTGTGAACGGGAAAGCGGTCTACGCAACATCAATTGACGGGTTCTTATGTCCAAGCCGTCCAAATGCAGAGACTGTTGCTGCCACAACAAATGGTGGTGCGAACAAATGGGCAATTGGTAATTATGCTGGCAACTTTTTCGTGTTTGGTGACAGGAATGTACTGTCTACGGAGGGAAAAACTCGTCTCGCAATGCTACCTGACGGACTTTCACAAACCTGTATGTTTACGGAGCGTTATGGCACCTGCGGGAACAGTGGACAACCGAACGACTCAAGTACGTGGGGAAACTTGTGGGCTGATTCAAACCTACGTTGGCGACCACACTTCTGCATGAATGGTCAAGAGCCTGATGCAGCAAATATTGCATCAGGTTGTAATATGTTTCAACCTCAGCCCGATTGGATAAAAAATTGTGACCATGGAAGCGCTCAATCTATTCATAGTGGTGGTATTTTAGTGACATTGTGTGATGGTAGTGTCAAATCCATATCACCGACTATTGACACCGCAGCATGGAAAAATCTGTGTGATCCCATGGACGGTAATGTCATATCAGGGCTGTAGCGTGTGAGGTTCGAGGAGAATAAAACAACGGTCGAATTATATTTGCAGAGAATTCAAATTTTGAAGTCTGGTAGTGACCGATTAGCATTCAAAATATTGACGCTGTCATTCAACAACCCAGTCCCTTAAAAGTTCTTCGACTTCCAAGGACAAAGCGTAGTTTTACCTTCGTCATATTCTGGAACTTTACCACGTGAAAATCGTGGGCAGCGTATGAAAATCGTGGGTAGATTATGCACACTCGTTGCAGTGGCCTCGGAGAACGATTTCTGTGATGCGTTCAAATAGTGGGCTTTTGGACGTACTCGTTCGCTTCAATTCAACGTCTTCCATGCATGACACAGAACCACAATCGACGCATATAAAATGTGGGTGGGAATCAGGTTTGTGAGCAGATTCTTTAATAATTTCGAATCGCCAAACATTATCACCAAGTGCTGATCGACGTATTACATTTTTGGCTACTAAGTCGGTCAAGTTACGAAAAACAGTGGCTTTATCAATCTCAAGATTCTGTAGCTCATCTGAAACCTCTGCGTGAGTAAGTGGTGATTCAGAGCCGTGAAGCACCTTCAGCGTTGCGATCCTCGCGGGCGTGGCCCTTAGTCCTGCAGACCGAATCTTCTCTCGGGCCCATTCTTGACTGTTCACTTTTTGATTCATTGCATCTCCGATAGCAGAGGGATCGCTCCAGATTAATGTACAACGCTCCAAAATAGTTTCGTGATCTTGAGCAAAACGATGAGTAGGCTCCTAAGAAAAAACCTCGAACGACGATCATATGTTTTTACAGAGTTGCGAGGAAAGACGTAACCGCACCGCCACTCAAACGCAATAGAGTTGCAAGTGTAATTAACTTGTGATAGCAAATACAAGTAGATTCCGTTGAAACTGATGGATTCCTCTTGTACGTCACGTGTGCCCCTTCGTGAGTTGTTTGAGTTCATCGGAAAGTTTTTGGCCGTTGACGATCGAACTGAACCAGCCAAATACCGCTAGGACAGACACCCCATAGGCCATCGCGATCAGCGCGACACCAATGTCATAGGGCTTGGGAGTTGAGAGTGAGACGCGGAGTAAGACGGTAGAGATGACGAATCCGGCATTCCGGAAGACATACTCGTACCGATCGTAGTAGGCGAGCGAGACGATCAGAATGAATACATCAGTGAAAATCATGAATTCAAAAAAAAGTGGGAAAAAAAACAGGTCAACATTTTCTGGAATTTGTGTCAGTCCCAGGAGGGACACAGGCAATACACGGAGCCAGACTGCAAGGTTGAGTAGGGCTAGTCCGGAGAGCACGACCAGCAATAAAACGGCAACAGCCTTTTTCAGTTCGATGAAACCGACCAGGTCTCTTTGAATCGCCACCTTTGGAATGGTTCTGCGCAGCAATGTGAAGATGGTCACGAGGACAAACATCAGCACGGCGCCACCCATGTCCGTTAGCACGGCTTTCACCGCCTCAGTCTCTGTCAGCCAATGCTCAAAACTTTCGAAGCTGCCGATATCTTTGAAGACGCGGCGGACGACGATCAGTGAGACGATCTGGTACTGCTTCGCGACTTCTCCGGTGTGAGAGTCTGCGAGGGCAAATACCAGCAGTATTACCTCGTAAAAGAGGATAATACTAAACGGTGTATAAACCGCATGGAGAAGGCTGCGATCCAGTCCTTCGAAAATGGTCTGTGGGATTTCTGGCAGCATGTTGACTACTGCCACAAGTAGCAGGTGGCCAAGAAATCCCACTGCTGCCAGGCTGACTACGCAGGTGTCAAGCAAATCTCGTTTGGCGGATTCATGGAGACAGTCAAAAAATGCTGCTAAACGACGGCGTGCTGCAGTGATCATTATAAACCTTGGATCGCTTGTGCTCGCGGAAAGGTTCTTAAGTCAAGGCAAGGGAAAGAAACCAGCCAATTAAAAAAACAATTTAGCGATTGTATTCATTACTTGTCTTTATCGAGATTTACCAACTCATCTTGAAGCATTTCAAGCTTTCCTAAAAGGAACGTCTTCATTTCAATTTTTCCCGCTACTCTATTTTTATTATGTTTCTTCTCATCAACTTGTAACCAAAGTGTTTTATCTAGTGCTTCAAGATCCTTTTCAACTTCTTTCATTAATGCCATTAAGTCCTGGCGAGTTTTTTTGTTTACTGATTCAAACATGTCGTGGGACTTCACGCAATTTTTATGAGGATACTTCCAAGGTATGAAGAAATTGAAAAAAGAAGATCATCTAGTAAAAGTAAAAACCTCTGTAGGATTCCAGCCAAGGTGTTTCCATTGGTTGTCATTTTTGTTAACCGTGGTCATCTTTAGCCATCGCGATTCTATCAATTGTCGATTGCAGGGATCCCTGAATGCAAATAATCGGCGAATCTAGAGAATCATGATTCTTTAAGGATGCTTCTTGTCTGTATCGTTTAAGCGTGTCTTGCAACGAACCATGGATCACAACAATACGATTCTCTGGGTATTCACTATTTTGCATCTTTTATTTCTCTGATCTTCTTTACAGTTTCTTTGGAATGAAACTCGTGTCTGCTTCATAAGAAAGTATTTCGCTTAAGCATTACTGATCTTTCACCCAACATGTGTAACTAAAAAGTTTTTATTTTCGATGTCTTGATTGAACTCATTGCGAGTATGTTTAAGTCTCATTTAGTACTAACCGTTTTTGACGAAAAAAGATAACCAAGAGTGCCCTAAAGACTGGAAATCCAGCTGTTTTGTGAACTCTCTGCAGCAGTGCAAATGATACTGTTGGCTCGAAAAACGTGAGGGGTGAAACAAAGTGATTGAATGTGCGATCTGTAACTGTGTTACACGTTCTGTTACGCCATTTGGCAAAATCTCAACAAAGAATCTACAGAAGGACGGCGTAAGTGAATTCAAATAATCGTATAGATTCAGCAATTCCAGCCGACTTTTTTGCAGCTTTTAGCTCCGTCTCGATCAAATTTGATTCGAATCAAATTTCTGCAAAGACAAGACTCCTCGCGGCTGCAATGGTTGATGTTCGCAGCCACCCATCAAGCGATCGGCCATGGAAGAGACCCTCATCTAAATACTGCTTGATTGCTGCAAGTGGATTATCACGATATATGGGGATAAGGTCCGGATTTGTTGCCATATAGACGCATGCAAGATCAATTGCACGATCGTAGTACGTGGATGCATCGGGAGAGTGAGTTTCTGCCCATACTTGTATGTTGGCAAGTGCCGCAGGATTCCCTATTACCGCTGGATTGGTTTGGAGGTAGGTCAGAGCATCGACATCACCCCCGATAGTTCCCACAGTGATGTTCTGGTGTAGCGAGGAAGATATTTCTGAAAGAGTTGTTTGCTGACTGGCGTCACTATCGGGTGTCGCAGAAAGAATCATAATGGCAAGCTGTGAATCTTCTCGGATAATGTCATGTTGAAAAGAAAACTGCTGGCTCGTCGGGAATGAAACATCAGCTGAGTAGTGTGTCGTCATCGGCATTGATGTACTTGACATGGCAAGCGGATTGAAACGCGCCAGCTGAAGATTCCGCATCGCATTTACAGAATCATTATGACTCAGCAGGGAGTTGTCGAGATTCATTAACCTGAACGTTTCATTAGGTCTAAAATTGCCGTCTCGATTTCCCGTTCCAGCCGTGACATCCCAGCTGTTCCAGTACTCTTGAATTTTGTCAGCATTGGTTTCAAGAAAATGTTTGGATCCGATGGCAACACCAATATTCTCTGAAGACTTCATTGGCGCCTCAAGAACCATCTCAATCGCTACACGAATGTCTTCTTGGTCAGTCTCGGTACTTGTCAATTCGTTTATAAGGCCTGCAGTGAGTGGTAGTTCAAGATTCACGGCATGGAACGCGAGATCATGAATTGTGTTTTGCTCACCGGGGATAGAACTGTCTGCATCTGGCTGGATTGTGTTCAGGGATGGTGAGAAAATTGGATTTTCGAACAAGGCAAGCGCACTGTTTGATGTCTTTGGAAGCGGCAGGTACTTGCTATTGAGTGGTTCGACGGAGTCATAGGTGTAGTTCGGGTAATACACTGCCTGAAGAACCTTGTTCGATGTGATCGTTTCCACGCCGGATCCGAGATACGTTGCATTGTTCCAGGTTGAATATGTTTGCAGGATTGGGTCGCCATTTGCATCAGGCTCCCAGAAGGTGAAGTTCCATCCAGCAATATCGAGGACACTTTCTTGCAAATATGCAGATGTCGGAAGTGTGTTGTATTCAGTCCATAACTTATCAACGTACCCATGATGCAGATAAAATATGGAATCACGACCAGCAGTCGGTACCCAACCAATGAGAGATGGTGCGATATTTGAGGATTCACCAAAAAATGTTGTTAGGTAGTTGGAGTCATCTATGATGCTCGTGATGGCACTTGGGTCTGTAGAATACTTGTCACTAATGAAGTTGTAGACGTTTCCATAATTACCCTGTTCGATTGCACTTCTCAGAGTTTCTCCGGCATCAGATGGAATGGTGTTACTTTCCCAGAGCGTAGGGACGTTTTCAAGACGTGCGATGTCCACCATGTCAATCCAGTTTGAGATTCTTGGTAAAGCCGTGTCAGACATACCACCGATGACATCATGAGCAACTGCGTGAGGCGAGAGTTCAGCTAGTGAGTTGAATTGAGTGAATAATGTCTGGGCTTGTTGAAGAGCGACACTCTGATTGAAGTATTGAGAGACACTGACTCCTGTTTGTGCATTGCCGGGTACAGGAACAATGCCAAGGTCGCCTTCAGGCATGTGTGTTTCACTCAGAGGTAGCCCCGCGTTTATATCGGCTCCGCGAATTTTTTCGTAGAGCGAGTTTGGGCGACCATTATGCATGGGTTCACGGAAACCTTGCGGGAGAGCACTGTTCTCAGGTGTACGGTAATCCCAATAGGGAAGCGCCCATGTTTCGACATCTGCGTCACTAAGCTCTGCAGCGAACGGAGAATTATTATCTGTTTTTTCATTGATGAGTACTTGCCGAATAACTTTTTCAAAAGCGGCGATATACAGTCGATGCCAAGCAATAAAAACAACACTGAAATTCTGCGTGGGAATAGTAGGATCGACACCTTGGGCTTGAGCCCACAACTTGACCCAGTGATTGCAGTTGTTGAGAACAACTTTCCAGTCGCTGAAGGCTTCATCAGCTTCTGCGGTAGTCATGAATCCTTCGTCAATCATCCCTTGCTTCAGGCTGCTGAGGGTTGTCCAAAAGGTTCCATGGATACCAGCTTGGACATCCCAGCTATATGGGTTATCGGAAGGGAGGCCTTTCATGACATCAACGGCTATTCGGTAGAGATCAATTGCGTTTGCGCCCTCTGGCGTGTGCGCACCATAACGAATGAAGTCAGGATTTCCGGTTTCAAGAGATGAGTCTTGGAAATCTTGTACTAGATCTGAGAATGTGAGTAATGACTGTGATGCGGCTGAAGAGTCGCCTTCTCCGTGCGTGTTTGACGCTGAAACGGTCAGTGTGTAATCACCTGACTGCAGATCTGCAAGCTCGATAGTCGTGCTGTCGGTTACGGTGATTTCTTGAGAAATGCCATTATCTGTTGATACGATGTAATGAGCGGTTGGGGCAGCAGAAGCGGTCTGAGACCAAGAGACGGTAAGTTCACCATCTGCATCGGAGTATGCCTTGAGGTTCTCTACGGCACCCGGTAACAAAGCTGGATCTGGCGCTACGCTCGGACTCCCGTCATCCCAGCCAACAATTTCAAATGCTTTTTGCGTCACTCCATCTGTGGACTTTGGTAGCCAACGAATCTGGTCATCTTTTTGGATGATGCGATTACGCAACAGTTTCAGGAGCTGTATTGGGCTACTGGTAGTTGGCGGAGTTGATACGTCATGCCATTGATTGGCTGCTGCGTCCCATTTCTCAACAGTTGAGCCGGCAACAACGCCAGTAATGACAAAACTCTTGGTGTCTTGTCCGACAAGTTCTGACTTGCCGAACACCACCGGGTCAACACCAACAAGGGATTTATCAATGTAGACTTCACAGACTGGTTCGAGCTGTGGCCTGATACCAGATGCATCTAGGGCGATACGTTGTTCCAAATGCTCTAGTGAGAGTGTCTTTGAACGCTTGTTCACACTACGACGGTTGGTGTTGGTAGAACGGTTAAACAGAGTATTAAGAAATCGCATGAGTGCCCCGCCTGAGTTCCCAAAGAGTTACCTTTAAAGATACCTTTGTTTTTCAGGGGATGCCAGAAATTATTGAGTGCAGGAAATCCGTGTTATTTCACATTCCATTCCGTCTACCAGTTGAGGCATTCTTCCACACATGTCCCGCACAAATTTGAATAACGTTATCAATTGATTTCTAACAAGCTTTACCCGCCTTTTTCGCTAAGCGCTTCTTTCATTTCGTTCCGGGTGAGCTTTTGATCACCATTCTTGTCCCATTGGTTGAATTGTCGAAACACAAGGGAACGCGGATTATTTACTTCTTCTCGTGTGAGAGTTCCATCACGATTTAAATCAAATCGTAATAATATCTGTGGGACAATTTCTGGCCCCAATGTATTTCGTTTTATATTGATTCGTTGGTGTTCTGAGATAATTTTGTATTCATCTTGCGTTATGGTGTCATTTGACGATCGAGAAGCCTTGCGAAAAAACTCACGAGTAAACTCACGAAATTCAGGAGCAGAATCTTCAATGCGAAGGATCCCACTTCCAGTTGAATCAAGAATCTGAAATACGTCAGTCGGACTTCCCTGAGGTCCTCGTATTCTTTGTGGCTGAAATGGTCTGCCTTGCGCAGCATATGTGCGAGCAATTGTGGCTTGTGAATTGGTTATAGGCTTGATGCGAGTTGGTATCCGGCCAGGTCCAGCACCCATCATCAAATTATTATTTTTTTCAAAAATAGTGTGTGGTAAACCAAGAGCGTGGCCTAACTCGTGTGCAAGCACAGCAGGTGTCTGTAGTCCTTTAGGACCCCGCGTTGCAAAATAGACAACGCCATCAGGCTTTGGAATAAAAACCCCACCAATTGTTTTTTCAAAGTCCTCAGCGATTACGACATTAAACCCGTTGGCAAGTAGATTCTCGCGCTTTGTGTTGGCAATCAGAGCGGGTGCTATCTTTTCACGATTCTGGGAAAGAGCGAGAGCAAACGCTTCGGGCATCTGTGGTGTCATGTTCTGGATCGATTCAATGTCCCAGATGATTGAAGCCTGTTTCCATGTTTCATTTACTGCTTTCATTTGCTCTCGTATGTCGTCATCACTCATCGAACAGTTGAGTCGGGGTTCGTTTGCAGTGCGAAAGCGATGAATACGAACAGGAAGAGTAATGGATTCATTATCAGCAGGGGCTGAGATGAGTTCACGTGGCTGCAAAAATAAAACTGTCAAACAGATCAAAAGGGAAGATAAAGAAAATGGAGTTGTCATCGTGAAGACCTGAAAGATCAGAACTATGCATGTGGAGTTTTTGTGTTATTTCGATGAAAGAGGATTTCAATCGATCTACTAACTATTTGTGTTGGTATTGCCCCTAGACGCTTTCCCGTATGTTACCGCACTCGTACATTTGAGCGACGTAAAAACCAATGCATTGCATGACCGGTCATAGTGCCAATAAGAGTGAATTCGCGTTTTGATCCACTGTTCATAATCACTAATCCCCTCCTATACTTTCGATATCCTACAACTCTGTTGAGAGGTCATCAACGTGACACGAAGTGTTTCCTAACGAGAAGCATTTACGATTCGCTGCAGAACATAGGAGGCTGTGCGTTGGAGTTATCCAGAAAGCGGTGGGGAGAAAACAATGGAAAATTTATTGGGATGGTTCATCTTAATAATTGGCGTAAACCTTATTTTTATGATTTGGTTCTTTAACAGGTGGCGTAACGTGTCTATACGTCGAGGTGAAAGAAAAGATCATCCCGGAAAAAGCGCATATGATGGAAACCGACACTTAGATGACCATCATATGCATGAGGGATATGGAATAGAGCCAGATGAAGAAGATGATAATTTGAATGGTGGAGATAATGACGAAGTCGATACCGGAGATGATGGCGAATTCGATGCTAGCGATGATTTTTGATCCAGTGATGTGAGGGTGTAGCTGGATATCTATTAATCGAAGGGCAGAAAATCGTTTACGTGAAGCCATATTGCGACCCTAAGAATTGTCTGCCAAAGTGAGAGTTGCGGTATTCTTCTGCACAGGATTGATCAACGTGACTGGTTGATTTCCAACAGGCGTTTACAACATCTCAAAGCGAATAGAGCTTTTCGATTCGGAAGCAAATTTGCCATTCCATCCAACGAGTGAAAATGCTTCTTCTGCTTGTAGTGATTCGGCTGGTGGTATCCACCGCAGTTCATCATCCGGCTTAATTACTCTCAACAATAGTAATCGAAGTAATTCACGTGGATGACTGGTTGTTGGTGGTGCAGAGACATTTACCCATGTGTCTCCAGACTTCTTTTCAACGGTGCCACGTACAGAATCAACGACGAATCGAATGCCAGATACTGATGGAAGCAGTGACGTAGCAAGATTATTCCATGAAAATACAAATGGGTTTGGCCCCGGAACGCTGTTATCAACAATGATTTTTGTCGAGGGAAGCAGTTCTGGTCGTTCAACACGAGGTAGAGAAATTCCAATGTTGACAGTTGGTTTGAGATTTCTTCTTCCGATTGCAGTTTTATTATTGGTTGTTATGAATTGGTTATCAGGTAGTTCAACCATTGGGGTATATGCACCGACGGCTGATGAAAATGAAAGATGTGAACCAGGAAATTCATATGTTCCTTGAGCATCAGTCACAACCTGAGGCTCTTCTGTTGTGAGTGTTAAGGACCAGTTGTCGAGCATATAACTATGGTTTGGATCAGCATTCATGACCTCGAGAGACCAGGATCCATTGGCCGGCGTGTGCTTAAACGCCGCAAGGTCTGCCAATGACATATGGTCAGCCGGAGAGGCTCCCATCCAGATGGTTTGACTACTTCCAAATACGGTTGTTGAATCTTGATGGGAAAAGTTGCCCGGACTATTAAATGCTGTTCCTTTGAGCTCTGTACCAGTGATCGGCACCCGGATGCCCAGCGGGCTTATGAGTGTCAGAAAGACTCGGTCTTGTCCTGACGGATCGCCGCCTTGGGGTGCATGTATGGTGTAGCTCAGTTCCAAATCTGTAATTGTGCCAGCCATGTTCGCAAATGTAATGACGGACCCAGCCTTTGCTGGCCAAATCAGCTCGTTTTCATACGTTATGTTTTCGGGAGTAAAGTACCGAGCAGCCGAATGAATGGTGAGTGGCTGAACATTTGGTTCTGTCAAAGTTTGCTCGGATTCACGAATGCCGTTGCCGTTACTATCAAGAAAGACAGGCATGCCCTCAAGAGGTCGGTCACCCTGGTCTTGGATTCCATTCCTGCCAAAGTCTTCAAAGACCTTCCCTTGTATGGAAATGTCTGCAACACGGGCAGCTGCCTCCTTGGCCCGAATGAGCCCTACACCAGTCGGATAGTTGAAATGTTCAGGGTCACCAACTGGCGGAAGCGTTGGCGGATGTATTGTTGGCCGATCCTCTGTATCAATCGGCAGCGGCAATGCAGAGGCGGCAAGGTGCTCGTAGATTTCTGCAGGTGTTAGTTCCCGATTGAGCTCAAGCAGTAGTGCAGCAACAGCTCCAACATTGGGTGTCGCAGCAGACGTACCCGAGAAGTTTTGTAGATAATCCCTGTCAGGATCGCCGAACGTTAGATATTCCGGAAAATGGTAACCCGTATCTACCTTTACAGGGCTAAAAAAGCTTGTGTCGCCGTTCTGGGGTGCGATGAACCGTGGTTCTGGCCGATATTCAGGTTCCTGCCTTTGGCCATCGGAATCGAAAAAAATTGGTGTCCCACCAAAGGAACTGAATTCAGACAGCACAGATTTCCAATCCGAAGGATTCGCCTGATACGCAGGGGTACTCCAGTACTGTGCAGCCCCAACGTTTGCAGCAAGTTTCGAATTATTATGTCCCCACACTGTGCTGGACCCATGCTTTTCATGTTCAATGAAACTGGCTTGAGGAAAATCTTTTCGAAAAACTTCTCCAACTGGAGGCTGTCTGCCGTTAAACACCGCAATCCACTTAAAAAATGTGGGCAATTCTTGACCTCCACCACCTTCATAGCCATGCGTGTTGTGAACAAACGCTACATAAAAAGTTTTCCCTACGGGATCATAATCAGAAAGTTTTTCTGGCAGCAGTAGGTAGGCAGCAACTGGTTGAGATGGTTCATTCCTGGTTTTGTCAACAAACTTTAGTTCTCCATTATCCTCAGTAAAGAACCAGATCTCATTCGCACTATTGTTGTTGTCCCAAGGTTGGTCCCACTGCGCGACAAAAATATTTGGGTCGTCAGGTTGAGCGTAGTTCACCGGGAATTGAACCTTCTGCAGAATGTCAATCCCTCCATGAGCATCAAAGTTATGATAAAGATACTGTTCTTTGTTTCCTGGAGCTGTTGTAGGGAGTTGGGAGCTGATTTCCGAGTAGGGCGTCCCACGAAAAGTCGATTGGTAACTCGTATTAGTATCGTTTCCGGCAGCACTGAAATACGCTACAGCTTTCCTCCCCTCCTTCTTGTTTCCTTCAACAGCCCAGTCAACAGTCTGAGCGACAATACCATCTTGAAACCAGGGCACAAATTCTTCGTAAAGGTCGTCGACAATGATATCAACGTTGATGACATTAACGAGCGTTTCAATTTGGGTCTTCATCCCGGCTGCCCACTCGTCTGCTGATTTAAGAGTTTCTTCTGTATCTGGTACTTGGTTTGGGTCTGGTTCTTCGATTTTTTCATAGGGCGTGGCAAAGTAGAGCTCTGCATCGGGTGCAATCGCATGGACCAACTGTGCCATTGCGCGTCCCTCGTCGTCTTCATAACTTACGTCGTTTAGCACATATTTATTCCCTCTATCATCACTCCCGTTCATGCCAGCAGGAAGCAGACCGAGCGCAATATCCTCATCCATGCCACCTAACGCATTAAAACTGGTAGAGAGAATGCCGATCTTGATGCCTTTTCCAGTCACGTCGTAGCGTGCTCTCACAACATCAGCGAGCATGGCGACGTCAGCCTGATTCAGGTTACTACTCGAATAGCCGCTCCCAATGACATGAGGAGCAGCATGTCCTTGTTGTTGATACGCTTCTTTCAAGGCATCGTACGTAACATGCCAGCTTTCACCTTCCGCCTGCCCAAGGCCACTGGCTGACAGATAGTGCCGTGGTTCAAGTCGTTCTGAGGACAACACAAACTCAGGCCGGCTTTGTCGGTGTGATGCACTGGGATACTTTGTACGCTTGTGCACAGAACGGACGATGGAAGAAAACAGATTCATAGACACGGCCTTAAATCTCTTTATTTTAAAGTTCCCACCAAAACTTCCATTTCTTTATCATGCCGCCGAAAACGATTGGGTGCAATCTTTTATTGCCTCGAATAATGTGACGGGTGAGACAACGCAATCGAATATGCGGCCTATAGGCGTTTTGCAAATCCATTCGTGCAGTTGTAGAAGAGTGTCGCATAAACGGCTGAGTCTTCAGTGAGTCCAACGACGCGTGACAAAGTCACTGCCATATTGACCGTCGAGAAGGTATATCGACACAATTGTGTCGATATGGCCCGGAGAGAGAATAATCGTGTGCTTTCAATCCAACGATCTTTAACGTCGTCCCTTTTTCTCTGCTTTTAGTCTTTCCAATTCTTTCTTCGTGTACATGTCAGTTCTCAGAACCGGTGTTTTGATGCTGCGACGACTGGTTTTTTTCCACACATCGGCCTTGTGAAAGAGCTCCTGTATTGCTGTTATGACCTGATCAACAGTCACGTCAATGACTGCATTGGAATGATTGGTGGGTTGTACAAGAACTGATTGTGTCTTCCATGGCCTCCACTGTAGCTGGTCTGTTTGCCCACAGATCTTTACGATGGGTACGCCAAATGATGCTGCAACGTGTGGCAATCCTGTGTCCACGCCGACGCAACAATCCATTCGCGAGAGGAGTGCTGACGCCTCACCAAGCGAATACTTTCGACTTAAGTCATGAACATGTGATGCGACGTCCGAGTCGAGGGTCTGCTGGAGTTGCTGATGCATATCAAGGTCGGCTAACGAACCGCATAGAAACACTTCACATCCGAATTCTTCAATAAGCCAACATAAGACGTCAGCCATGTGACGCGTCCGCCAGTTCCTCACTGAGTCACTTGACTGTGGGGATATAAAAACTCTTGGTTTTTCTGGAGGTATCGATGCCAGGAGTTGATCGACTTTTCGACCAGATGATTCAGACATCCAATTCTCGTTGTGACCATCGTCAACTGTGATGCCCTCAGCTCTAAGCAGGTCAAAGGACAGTTCGACTTCGTGCCGTCCTTTTTGCAAAGGAACTTTACGAGTCAGGAACATTCCTCGTCCATCGCGTACTGCACCAACCCGATGTGGGATTCCAGCTAACCATGCCAACAGGCCAGTTGAAAGTGAACGGTTCAAAATAAAGGTTTGGTCATATCGACGTCGTCGAATCCAACGTGCCATCGATACAATGTTTACAAATGATTTTAGAAAGGCATCATTAATGCCTTTTTGGCGATTCCAAACAATAAGCTCATTCTTATACGGACACTCTTCAAGAATTTGTCCCGCACCATGCTCAACAAGGACATCAATAATTGCGTCTGGGTACTTTTTTCTTAGATTTCTGAGAAAAGGAATAGCAAGAACGGTATCACCGATATATCGATTACGGATAACCAGTATTCGTTTTTCCAGATTTTGTTGCTTAGACTTCATCGGTCTAATCTTTTGCCAACACCCTAACAATTCATAAATAGATCCATCCTCATCTTGCTCAACTCTCAGGGGGTTCTTCCCCAAGCCTAATTGAGTGGTGCATCTACCTCTACTTCAGAAGTGTTTAGGATCACTGAATTACACAGCGATGGCCCAGAACTGACCCAAATTTGGGTCAATGTTCGTAAAGCCCT
>ERZ802830.241-NODE-241-length-54312-cov-7.0111_pt1 | contig 54312 bp, 31 predicted proteins | sample MGYA00345654_ERZ802830 | MGnify/ENA primary metagenome ERZ802830 (study PRJEB30503, sample SAMEA104212375) | marine metagenome | biome: Westerlies Biome; feature: [SRF] surface water layer (ENVO:00010504) within the epipelagic zone...; material: water...
AGGACACTCCCGTTTCCGTCATTGATCCAAATACGATCCGGGGTATCAAAATCATTGCAGACATAAAGGTCCGGATAGCTGTCATGGTTCAGATCCCGAAACATCGCAGCAAGCCCCCAATCCCGGGGTGTTTCGGACAAGGTTTTTCCAAACTCATCCTTGAAAACACCTCCTGTCCAACTCATTTCTTCAAAAATCAGATCACCTTTATTTCGGTAGAGAGAATCAGGCTCGCCATACTCGCCCACCCCGCCCCGGACATCGACATAGAATCGATGCTTCAAGTCAGGCTCAGACGTAGATCTCCCGTTGAATTGCGTGACGATACGCTTCCCCTTGTCGGTCTTTATGCTGACGTAAGCGTTCGGTACGTCCATCAATGCGGCCGCACGATATCTGGAGACATAAATATCAGGAAGCCCATCCACATCAAAATCCCCGATGGCAACCGTCATTCCACCTGGCGCCGGTCTCAATCCCGCTTGTTGAGTCATTTCCTCAAACTTAAAATTCCCGAGGTTACGAAATAATCTCAGCCCTTGATACATGGTGTTGACGAGCAATTCAGGCAGCGTATCACCATTGAGATCCGCTAGAACGCATGCAGTTGCGTCAAATTCACCGCATCCCACTCCAGCACTCGCTGTCACATCTTCAAACCTCCAGTCGCCAAGATTTCGAAACAGCCTGTTAGGTGCATCAATCGAGCTGAAATAAAGATCACAATGCCCATCACCATCCACATCACTTGCTGCAACTCCCGATCCATTCAATAACATCTGGTTTGTCATGTGGCGCGCTACAGGAAGCTGATTGGTGAATGCAATACCCGTATTCACTTGCGCCATGAGCGCAAATCCGGCTTGTATTCCCGGCGACTTTGCAACGGAAAGAAGCTTGAAGCGATGGTGGTCTCCCTGCTGCCAGGAGGCAGGTTCTTGAGCATGATTGGATCCCCCCACCAGCAAGAACAGGTTTGTAATGAGAAAAAACAATCTTTGATTACACCAGCACAGCATGGGGCCATTTTAAAACATGCAAGGGAGTGATTCAATACTGCGAATGATTGAGCTTTGCTTTCTGATCAGATATTTGAGACAGTAGAAGAATCCAATTTGCTATGAAATCTTGTCATTTATCAATTCAGCGGTTTGCTCTAGCTACGGCTCTCTTCGTTTCAAACTCACTTTTCGGCGATGATGGCCAATGGCTGCATTTCGAGGGTAAGAAGGGACCAGGCAAGGGCAAGCATGTCGTATTTGTCTCCGGCGATGAAGAATATCGATCGGAAGAAACAAATCCGATGCTTGCCAAGATACTGAGCCAAAGGCACGGATTCGACTGCACGGTCTTGTTCTCGATTGACCCCGAGAATGGGTATATCGATCCCAACAACCAAAAAAGCCTTCCGGGGCTTGAGGCATTGAAGGGGGCAGATTTAATGATTATTGGCACTCGGTTCCGCCAATTATCAGATGATCAATATCAGCTCATTGCCGATTATTTGAATGCTGGCAAACCTGTCATGGGTTTCCGAACAGCCACTCATGCATTCACGGGTAAGGGAGCCACCGGCGATTTTCGCTGGGGGCAGTTTGGCCTCAAAATACTCGGTGAAACCTGGATCAGCCATCACGGCCGGCACAAGGGGCAAGGCACGCGCGCTGTGCTCGAGCCCCAAAACGCCAACCATCCGGTATTGAACGGCGTAGGCGACATCTTTGGACCAACGGATGTGTACGGCATACGAAATCTTGACCCAGCGAAATCAACCATTCTTTTTCGCGGAGCGGTCACTGCCACTCTGGATGAAGATTCCCCGGCGATTGAAGGGCCCAAAAACGACCCCATGATGCCACTGGCTTGGTTCCGCACTTACACAGCACCAAACGGAACGAGCGAGGGACAGGCATTTTGCACTACTCTGGGTGCGTCTGTCGACATGTTGGACAAAGATCTGCGCAGGTTATTTGTGAATACGGCCTATCACTTGACGGGACTGAAAACGAACAAAGCCGCGGATGTGCAGTTTGTGGATCACTTTCAGCCCACATTTTATGGTTTCAACAATGTGAAAGGTTACTACAGAAAACGTAACCTTAGGATCAGTGATTTCAAACTGGGAAGTAATGCCTCAACAGGCCTGGCAAACCCAAAATCAGCACCCGCCTGGCGCCCAATGCTGCCATTTTGATGTCCATTGATACACCTCTCGATGAATGTATTTCATCGAGAGACTTTTTGTGCGAGGAGTCACCAATCAAGGAAGGATTACTCGTAGAAAAGGAAACAGGCTCATCATTGGGTCCTTTGTCGAGAAAATCATCAGTTGGCGTTTACCTGAGAAAGCAGCTCAAGCCGGTTCATGGTCTTATTACCAGCATCAAATCATGGAAGTAATTTTATCCTGACTGCCGCTTGGTCATCTGATTATTCGACATCTGATACTTCAATTAACTGCGTGGTCTGAACAATACTGGCCTTGATGGCAAGCGGTCCGGGCGCAGCTGCGGCAAGTGCTTCTGGCAATTGCATGTTCATGGTCATCTCCTGTTTGGCGCTGGCATGAACGATGAATCCTGATGTTTGATCCACAAAGATTTGACCAGAGTTCTTCCCATCGGTCATCGACATTTCCATACCCATCATGTCTGCATTTTGGGCCGCATCGGCAACAATGGAACCCTCGTAGGCCAACACATTAACCTGTCGCCCATCTCGCTCAGCCTGACCTTTCAATGTGTAAGTATTATCCACTTCCATAGCACCGCTTGCCCCAAATACTTGAGTGTATTTTCGCTTCCACTCATCTCCAATCTTAACCGAAGATTCCGGCCAGAAAGGGTAACCAGCAAGCTGCTTGAACTGATCTTCTTGAATAAAACCTTGAGCAACAGGGGCTGCTTGTGGGGGGATCGCATTGGTGATTTTATCATACATACTGTCCAGTCCCTTGACCTCGGTGACCTCACCCTCAGGCGAATATGTCAGAGTCAGTTTTTCTCCAATCAAAACATTCAATCCTTCCAACATGGTGTGCATGGGGTCAATCGAACCTGCTGGTGCGGGGTTTTCACTATCAAATGTTAATTTGTTACCCATCATTTCCAAGTTGACCATCGCAGAAAGAATTTCCATTTCCAGAAGTGTGTTGCCAGAGTCCTCATCAATGTTGGCAGACACCGAATATTTGAACTTTTGACCGGCAACGCTATCAAGGGCAGCGGCAAAACTGCCCTCTCCCGCAGAGGTGATTTGGTCAATCTTAACCTCATACACAAATCTTTTGCCATCCGGCCAGGTAAGCCCCAATGTCTTTGGCCCCTGTTCAGCACTCGGACCGGTTGCAACAGTGGAGCTCGAATCTGTTTGAACCACATTAGCGACGTTATCGGCTCCCTCATTGTTATCCGAACTTTCACTTGGAGTCCTGGAACACCCTGTGACCAGAGAGCAACTCAAGAAGGCGAGAATCAAGTGTTTGGCTGGGTTATATTGCATGAAAGGACATTTTCACATGGGGCTTTGATAAGCAAGTAGAACATCCCGAACCCGACAGCGCCCACATCATCGAATTGAGTGGAATACCGGTTTGCTCAACAAATAAAAATAAGATAAAAATCTTCCATGAAGTTACTTCCACTCCTGCTCGCATTGGCGATTTCATGCGTAATGCCGACAGTAGAAGCAGCCGGTTTCAAAGCTGGCGTTGCCGTACGCACCGTTACCCCATCTCCATTACTCCCGGTATCCGGAGGCATGGGACCATCCAGCAAGGCGAGTGAAAAAAAAGGAGATTTAACAGTGCGCGCACTTGCTCTGGGCAACACTCAAACGCAATTGGTCATTGTATCCTCTGACTTTCTGGGGTTTCCCGCTGCGTTGGGTGATAAGGTCCGCGCACAAGTAATGTGGATCCCGAGTGACCATATTCTCATAGGCGCTTCCCATACACACAGTGCGCCGGATTGTTACGGCTTTCCCGATGGTAAAGGAGGCACGGATGCCGATCTGGAATATCTGAATTTTGTCTGCGATCAAATGGCAGGTGCCATTCACAGTGCCTTGGCTTCCATGCGCCCCGCTCGATTGCGGATCAATACCGGAGAGGCCAGAGGCAAGATCGCTTATAACGCATACGCCGATGCGCTTTATGATCCGCGCTGCCACGTCATACAAGCAATCGCTCATTCAGGAGATACAATCGCAACACTGGTGAACTACGCTGTCCACCCAGAGGTATTGGGTGCCAATACGGGCATCTGCAGTCCTGACATGATTTGGCCCATGACCCAGACAATTGAGCGAAGCATCGGAGGAGTTGCCATGTTCATGAACAGCGCCCTGGGTGGTATGGTTACCGCAGACAACCGTAAGGCAGACGGAAGCGATTCGCGGATCTGGGCAGAATGCGAACGAATCGGTGGGCTCTTGGGTAACGAGGCACTTCGTATCATTCAAGAAGCGGAATTTCAGGATGACACTCAATTAAAAATTCACTCAAAACAAGTCTCCTTCCCAGTCAAATCGCCCGAAATGCGTGCTGTACTCGGAACTTCGCCTTTGCCTTATGAATTGGACAAGGAGGGGTATATCGCAACCACGATGAATTTGATTGAGCTGGGTAATACCCAAATCCTTACTATTCCCGGCGAAGCTTTGCCAAATATCGGCTACTACTTGAAACGCCAAATGAGAGGTGAACATAACCTTCTATTCGGTCTAACCAACGATGCATTTGGCTACATCATGACGCGTGTGGATTGGGGAAGTTTTAAAAGATACGAATACATTTCAAAACTATCTTTAGGTGAAAACACAGGAGAAATCCTGATCAAAGAATCTTTGAAATTGATCGATCAAACGCAGGCCAAAAGATAGCTCTGTTATGAAAACACAATAAAACCATGAGGGAAACAGCCTTAGATTATTTTGAATCCAACCGCACGATATTTGAAAGTGAAATGGACGTAAGACCTGATGATATCGATATGTTTCAACACGTACATGCCAGTAAATATCAGGACTACGTTTTAGCTGCTCGCTTCGATCAGATGAAGCGATGCTATGGCATTTCGATGGAAGCATTCATGGAAAAAGGGCTGGGCTGGTTTGTGCGAGATTTCAGCATTGAGTATAAACGTTCACTCGGTTTGGGAGATCGTTTTAAAGTGAAGACCTGGATCCAGGACTTTTTCCGAACCGGGGTCTGTGTTCACTTCGAAATCATTCGAAAAACAAGCGACAAGCTCTGTTGCAAAGGCAAATCACATTACACCATGATCTCTTTGACTACCCAACGACCAGAACCCATACCAGAATGGATTCTCGAGAAGTATCGCATATGATCAAGACTTGTTGCGCTCAATCGATTGGGTGACTTCTGCGAGCAGGTGATCGTCCATTTCAACAAGATGGGAACGTTCTGGAAATCGACCTTCCTTCACATCTGAGACATATTCACCAAAGGCAGTAATCCGCTCCTGCTGAAGCCTTCGATTTTCTTCAAGGAAATTCCGATATGCTTTTGCATGCCGCGGCAGTCGCTCATCGTAATCGCCAAGAATGTCATCGGAGAATAGAAATTGAGTATCACATCCACCACCCGATCCAAGGGACATCAGAATCAAAGTAGTCTGGGAGCTCAACCAGGAAGCAAAGTTGTGTGGGACACATTCCAATTCGGCGGCATAAGCACCCGCACTCTCCAATTCTTTCATGCTTTGGTAAAGACCCTGTGCCTCTTCCGCAGATTTACCGATGGCCCGATACCCTGTCCAGGTCACATGCCGAGGTATCATTCCAAGATGCCCAACTACAGGAATTCGCTCACGTGCCATGGCTTCGATGATAAAAGGGCTAGCAGAACAGTAAACCGAACTAGCTCCCATTTCCAACGCCTTGAAACCGACTCGTATGGCTTCTTCAGGAGTAGCCATACCATGAGGAGTCGCCCCGGATAAAAAGCTGTTCGGTGCTGCCTCGACTAGGCTTGGAAATCGCTGCTGCGCTGCTGGCGAATCAAAACTGCAGCTCATCAAATCGACTCCCGCCTGCTCCGCAGCAGTTGCCTCTTCAGGTGATTTGACATGGATATGTGTTAAACAGCGCTTACCTTTCAGCAATTGAAGATCACGCACAGTATATTTTTTTCTTGGTCGAAGCATGCGTGGAAGATCGCAAAATCCAACCAGGCATTCAACCTCATTTGAAAAACTTAATCAAAGCACGGAAGCCCAGATTCTAAAGGCTGAATTCCATGTGAATAGTGCCAGAATCTATCTCCAGTCGAGGTAGCATTGGGAGGAACCCACATTCAATGATGAGAATCTCGTTAAAGAAATGTCAACGAAGCCGTTTGATCGAAGGCGGCCCGATGAGCTCAACCACAGGTATTTCAGGAGGCATGAGCGTAGCTGCGGAAGTACTCTCCAACCGAAAAAAAGCAAGCGCCTGATTGAGAAAGTCATGCTCGTTTGCGCCAACAAGCGCCAGAAGCAAGGCGTCGAAATCGCCAGGATAAGGCTGCAGCCCCATGGCACGAAAAGAGTCAACCATGGCTACTTGCCAGCTAGTGCGGATCGCCATGTAGCAAGCAAGTGGAATGAATGGATCAAACGATAAAGGAGGGGTCGTCCAGGTGTCCCAGTCTTTCATGTGCTCAAAGTCGAGCGAGTGATTTTTTTTGACCATGTCCAATACATGCTTGATACGGCTGCGGAGCCCATCGCGTCCGTTTTCCGCACCGAGCAAAAAAGGCAATACTGCTGCAGCACCCTCGCCGAACCATGGCGGGCAGTAATCGGGCTCGGATACAGTCCCCCCAGAGTTCCTTGATTGGTAGTTATTCATCATCTGATGCCACATCATGACATGGTGATACTCATGAATGACCGATGAAGTCAGCCGGTCACGAAGACAGCCCTCGGATCGAGGGCAATATTCGTCATCAGGAATGCGCGACATGTGCAGGGGAACTCTCCATCCATCATCATTGATATGCATGCCTGAAATACCCGTGAAACCGTCTTTGGTCATGTTCACGTCTCCGCCGATGATTCTCGCCTGAGCAACGATGCTATGATCGTCTGCATCAAAACCGTGGTAATCGATAAGGAAATAATAATGTTCATAGGCACCGATCAGTGGGAAAAGTTTCTTCCTAAGCAGTTGTTTTGTATCCGTCTTCCAACCATCCCAATCCCAATCGGCATCGCGACCTCTGTAATTGCTGGGCAAGGCTTGGGCAAAATGGATGTGGATCGGCGCAGTGGCTTTAACTTTATTGTAACCAATTTCCCAGAAGAGCTTCGTTTGCGGATCTAAGCTACTTGCCCCAAAGTCTTCAAATTCATTTTCATCGCTGACCAATGATCCCGCTGGCAGAAAAATGGCCGATGATATTCCAAATATGAGGACTGCCTTTTTCAAAAAGCTTTTTGCGGGCAGCGTTCCGCTGATGAATCGAATAATGACAGAAAATTGTCGGGTTTGCTTGATGTATGTTTTCATATTTGGGCATGATGATTGAGTTTCTCAGAATAGGGATCTTTGATTAATGTGACTATTCTATTAGACGCGTTATGCGCACTCTTCACATTCTCTCAGACTCACTACTCTAGTCGATAGGTTTTATTGAACTCCTCCGGAGATCAAAATTCACTTTGGCTTGAACCCCTGCCTGTAAAGTTTACGGTGTACTCCAAATGAGCGATACCCCTACCCCACGTGATCCGTTTGCGGAGGCACGCCGAAAAGATGGCGTTTTGAAATGTCCTTTCCAAGGTGAATCCGTGCCCATGATTCTGCGTCATGCCGATGTGCGTCAGGCAGCAAAAGATTGGAAAAAATTTAGTTCCGATGCCCCCTTTCGAGTGCCTATTCCTTCGGAGGAAGACGTACGCACCATGCGGCAATTACCGATTGAGACTGATCCACCAGAACACTCTGAGTATAGAAATATTGTAGAGCCTTTTTTCCAGCGCTCTAAAACGCCTGAGGTCGCTGGTAAAGTTGAATCATTGATCAAAGAAAAACTCGACGACGCCACAGAGAGGGAATCCATTGAAGTGGTGAACGAATTTGCACTCCCCATTCAATCACGCGCCCTCACCTACTTGTTGAACGTGCCTGAATCAGAAGCAGACACATGGATCGATTGGGGCATACACGTTTTCAAAGTGGACGGTGCTCTGGCCAAGAAAGGAACCGCGCTCGAAGATTATTTACACGCACAACTGGATCGTGCCGCATCAAACCCCGGTGAGGATTTTTTCAGTGCTCTGACACAGGCCAAGTTTCGTGGCCGTTCGCTGACAAGAGAGGAAATGATGGGGTTTGCTAACCTGACATTCGCTGGCGGAAGAGATACCATCATCCACAGCATAGCCTCAATCGTAGCGTACATAGCTGAAAACCCTGAGACTCTGGATTACCTGCGCGAAGATTCAAAACGCATCATTCATGCCAGTGAAGAGTTTTTTCGAGTCTTCATGCCGCTGACTCACATAGGGCGAATCTGCCCTGTTGAGACCGATGTTCAAGGAGCAAAGGTAAATCCAGAAGGCCGTGTGTCATTGGGGTGGGCATCAGCTAATTTTGATGAAAACGTTTTTGAGAGACCTGAAGAAATTCGACTCGACCGCAAGCCGAACCCACATATCTCTTTTGGCTTTGGGACTCACCTTTGTCTTGGAGCACCGCATGCTCGGTTAATTGTGCGTAGTTTATTGAAAGCAATGACTGACCGGATTTCAGCAGTTAACGTTCTGAGCAGTAAGCAGCACGTGGAGAAAGAGGAAAAATACCAGCGACCCAATGGATATGATTCTCTCAAAGTAAAATTATCAACTCGGAGATGATCTTGGACCTTTTCATCCATGAGGGGTGACTCAGCCAGAACACACCTCTAACCAGTAGATCCAGCAGCAAAATAAATCGCTGAGCATTCTTGGTTAATGTAGCCCCAGAGCCTCATGCATCGCCTGCATGGAGTGCCCATACAAAAAACAAATAAAGCTACCACTAAGATGAAAGTCCTTCAATCCAGCGACGCAAACTTGATGGGAGCTTTTTATCAAATGCAGGGCGATACAAAAAGTAACCTTGATTTTATTGGATATCAATAAAGCAGAAAGATAATTAACTTGGCTTGATTATACATGTGCCAATTAAATGAGCATAATGTTACGATGTTTAGCACTTCTTGGGGTTTTGGTTTTTACCGCTGCAGGTGCGGATGCACCTTTTATTGGGGATGCACATATCAATCAAAACGGGACGCTTGTCTTTTCAGTTGAATATCAAACAATCTCTGAGAATCCGGAGTTTCAAATCCTCACTTCCTCATCAGTCTCTGCCTCTGAGGCATCATGGGTTAAAATTCCCGCTGCCACTATGCCTGCGCCCGGCAACTCGAAGTGGATAATCGAACTTTTGCTTCCCGGAGCCAATATGGCGTTTTATCGGGTCGAAGTAACAGACGATATCATCTCAACGGTGAATTCAAGGGTGATAATTTCTGAAATTTGCTCTGCCAACACGAGTCTTTTGGAAGATATTGATGGTGATTTTTCAGATTGGATCGAACTTTATAATTCAGGAGATGAAAACGTTTCTCTCCAAGGTTGGTCACTATCGGATAGTGCCGATGAACGCAATAAGTGGATTTTTCCGGACGTGTCACTGAAACCCGGAGATTTGAAAATAATATTCGCCTCCGGAAAAGATCGCCTTGATTCAGGGTCAGAAATTCACACCTCTTTCAAAATCAGTGCGAACGGTGAACCTCTCATGTTAAGTAACAAACATGGACAGGTAGTCGATGCCATACGGATTGGCAGCTTGGATGATGACACCACATTAGGACGCGCTGAATCAACTGGCTCCGAGTGGTTTCAATTTCAAAAAATCTCAGCCACTCCAGGAAAAATCAACGAAGCCGAGGGGATTGTTTTTGTGGAGGCTCCATCTTTCTCCAGTGAGCCAGGGTTTTACCCGCTTTCAACCGGACTTGAATTAAGCACGCTCTCAGAAAACCAGAGTATTCGTTATTCAATGAATGGTGATGATCCTTTTGAAAATGGTTTGGATTATGACACAGCCATTACACTGAACTCAACATCGGTCCTGCGGGCCATAAGCGTAGATCAGAATGGAAACCAGAGTGACGAAGTGACGGGCACCTTCTTCATTCGCTCCCCTCATTCCATTACCGTGATTTCTTTGGCTGCACCCGCACATCATTTCGACATTGAAGATGGCTTTCTTTATGGATTTGGGGATCACATGTTCAGCAATCGAGGGACCGTTAACGCCAATTTCCCCTATTCCGCCTCGAATGCATGGCGTGACCGGGAAACCCCAATCTCCTTGGAACTCTACGAACCTGATGGTGAGTTCGGATTCCAACAAAAACTGGGCGTCAAAATCTTTGGAGGATGGGGCTCACGTGGCTATCCACAAAAATCCCTCTCATTCTTCGCGCGAAGCAAATACGGAAAAGGCAAGGTTCGATATCCTCTTTTCCCGGAAATGGGCTTGGAAGAGTTTGAATCATTCATACTACGAAATTCAGGAAACGATAATCAAAGCACCCATCAGATTCCACCTCGATCTGAAATCAATGCTTTTGGACGCCGGCGTTCAAACGGAAGCTATTTTGTGAACGGAAATTATACATTGATGAGGGATGCCATGATGCAACATGCAGCCGATCATTTAAATGTGGATCAACAAGCTTACCGACCAGTCATCGTTTACCTCAATGGTGACTATTGGGGGATTTACAATCTGCGTGAAAAATTAAATGAACATTACGTCGCATCCCATCATGCCGTTGATGCCGATCAAATTGATTTAATTGAAGGGTATGGTTCAGCCAATAAGGGCACTTCCACTCATTACAATAGAATGAGAAGTTATCTGGAAGGAGGTTCACTAAGATCCAACACGCGCTATGAGCATGTGATCCGGGATTATATCAATGTTTCCAGTTTTACCGACTACCATCTCGCCGTTATCTATTTCCAGAACTTTGATATTGGCAATATCAAGCAATGGCGTCATCGAAACGATGGAACCTTCAGATGGATGCTTTATGATCAGGACTACGGGTTCAATCTCTGGCCGCCCGATGTCTATCTTCCGGCAATGAAACGCGATTTTTCTGATTATAACAATATGTTCGATTTTTACACGAACACTTCCGGATCAGGCACAGGATGGCCCAATGCATCAGGACGCACCCTTTTGTTAAGAAAAATGCTGGAGAATGATAGCTTCAAAATCCAGTTCATCAATCGATGTGCAGATCTTTTAAACACCGATTTCGAAAGCCAACGCGTCGTTGACATCATTAATGAGATGGCATCCGTGATCAGAGGCGAAATTCCTGAACACCTTGCGCGCTGGAGCTGGTTTTCATTATTGGAACGCAATCATGGTTCCCCTTTTGATGAAGAAGATGTGCCATTCAACACTCAACAATGGGAAAAGAACATAGACGATTTGAGGGAATTTGCTGAGAGTCGCCCGGATAAACTTCGACAGGATTTAATGGATCATTTCAACCTCAAAAACGGAACCTGTGAAATCATCGCAACGGTGGAACCGCAGGATGCCGGCCATATCCTGATAAACTCCATCACCAGCCAATCCCTGCCAAATGATCGTGGTATTTATTTCAAAGGAATACCAGTTGTGGCTACCGCCATTGCAAGCGAAGGCAGATCCTTTCAACAATGGTCAAACAGGGAAGCGATCACTCGACAGATTACGGTTGATACCACCGCGTCCGATCAAATCCACCTGCATGCCATTTTCAATTAAAGGACTCCCCCCCGCTAATCATCATGCCAAGATGGGAGTAACGACCTCACCTGCAACGTCGGTCAAGCGGTAGTCTCGTCCTTGAAAACGGAAAGTCAATTGCTCATGATCGAAGCCTAATTGATGCAAGAGGGTTGCCTGCAGGTCATGGATGTGGACAGGATTTTCGGCAACGCTGAAGCCCAATTCATCAGATGAACCATAGGTCATACCCCCTTTGATTCCGCCACCCGCCAACATCATCGAATAGCAATCAGGGAAATGATCGCGTCCCAAAATATCGCCTTTTGCAGTGCGCCCTTCTCGAAATGGCGTACGCCCGAATTCACCGCCCAATACAATCAATGTCTCGTCCAACATACCTCGCTGGCGAAGGTCTCGAATGAGTGCTGCAACAGGTTTTTCCATGGTGGCACATTTATTGGTCAACCCGTCACGAATATCTTCACCGGGCCCAGTTCCGTGAAAATCCCATCCCCAGTCAAACAACTGTACATAACGCACCCCCTGCTCTACCAAGCGACGAGCCAAGAGACAATTGTTAGCGAAGCTGGCTTTTCCAGGCTGAGCTCCGTAATCCTCGAGTGTCCCTTCTTTTTCCTTGGAAATATCCATTACTTCGGGAACCGATGTCTGCATCCGGAAGGCCAGTTCATACTGAGCCATACGAGTCAACGTCTCGGGATGCCCGTATTCATCGGCCTGAAGGGCATTCAGTGCATTCAGTGTGTCGAGGCTACTTCGACGTAAATCTCGTGGAAGCCCAGCCGGGTCGGATGCGAATAGGACAGGGTCTCCTTTGGATCGGCATTGAACACCTTGGTAGACAGACGGCAGGAATCCGCTTCCATAAGAATTGCGCCCGCCATTGGGCTGCACTCCACTTGAAATCAAGACGACAAATCCTGGAAGGTTTTGGTTCTCGCTTCCCAGACCGTAAGTAACCCATGAGCCAATGGATGGACGCCCCGGACGAGGAGATCCGGTGTAAACTAATAATTCCGCAGGTGCATGGTTGAATTGGTCTGTGTGCATTGAACGAATGACACAGAGTTCGTCGGCCACTCCCTGAAGATTGGGCAACGCATCTGATAGCCAAACGCCACCCTGCCCGTATCGCTTGAAAGTTCGAGGTGTTCCCATGAGTTTGGGCACACCTGAAGTGAACGCGAATCGTTTCCCTTTGAGAAAGGCATCAGGACAATCCTGATCGTTGCGTTTGACCAGTTCAGGTTTGTAATCAAAAAGATCCAAATGAGGGGGCGATCCGGTCAGGTGCAAATAGATCACCTGTTTTGCCTTGGGAGCAAAATGCGAGGGCTTCAAACGCAGAGGGTTTTCAATCCCTTTTGCGGCGGATGCCGCTGTATCATTCGAAAGCAAATCAGAGAGCGCGATGGCACCAATGCCTGCGGAAGATTCTTTGAAAAAATGCCTCCTGGTACGACTTCTCAAAAACTGCTGAGCTGGATTCATGGGGGGTTCTGTTTGCATAAGTGTGTAATCCAATTTCCATTTACCGTTTCATTAATACCTCATCAAGATTCAACAATACGTTGGCAACCAATGTTAATGCCGCAAGATCGCGCACGTCCTCTTCGGGGGAAATCTGATCCACCATCTGTCCCGCCAGGGTAAAGGCCTCTTTTTCAAGGTCCACGTAAGTAGAGTAAGCCTCGCTGTAGAGCTTAAGTAAATAGGATTGTTCCTGTTTGGATGGAGGTCTTGTCAGACAAAGTCGAAATCCATGATTGATCTTACCTGAAGGATTTGCAGCCGATTTTGACATGCGCCGTGCAAGAGCTTGGGCCGTTTCAACAAAAGCAGGGTCATTGAGAGTGACAAGTGCCTGCAATGGAGTATTGCTGCGGTCTCTTTTCAAGATACAAACCTCACGGTTCGGAGCGTCAAAGGTTGCCATTGAAGGGTAAGGATTGGAGCGCCGCCATGTCGTGTAAAGGCCGCGTCTGTAGCGATCCTCCCCTTCACTCGTTTTCCAATCAATTCCGCCTCCAAAAGCTGCACTGAGACCTAGTTTAGGTTGGGGAGGATTCACCGATGGGCCAAACATTTTATTGCTCAGCAAACCGCTCGCAAAGAGAGCCTGATCTCGAATCGATTCAGCCGAAAGGCGCACTCGAGGGCCACGTGCCAACCACTGATTGTCCCGGTCAGCAGCCAGCTGCGAAGGAGTAACTTTCGAGGATTGACAGTAAGTTGCCGAGGTCACGATCAATTTCAGCATGTGCTTGATATCCCAGCCACTGTCCATGAACTCGACAGCAAGCCAGTCCAGCAAATCAGGATGCGAAGGCAGGTCGCCTTGGGCTCCGAATTCCTCACTACTACGCACCAACCCAAGGCCAAACAAGGATTCCCAAAGTCGATTCGCAATGACGCGGGCTGTCAATGGGTTATCGCGACTGACCAACCATTTGGCGACGGACAACCGGTCACGCGGCACTTCAGAAAGGCTGGATGCAAATACCGCCGGAATGCCGGGCTCCACCAAATCTGTTTTGTCCAAGTAATTTCCTCTTCGCTGAATGCGAGTTTCACGGCGCTGCTTCTGATTTAAAGCTTTCAGAACGGGGACGGTGGTGTAGGGCTTGATACCATTTATTTCCTTTTCGATGACTGCCAGTCGCGCACGTTCATCATCCAGGGATGGTGCTACGGTAAGATAATAATCAAGGATGCGCTTTTGATCTGCTGATTCGCGGTCCTGAACAGGCTTTTTGACCAAACCGAGAATGGTCATGGGTGTGATTGCCATGAGTAAGGCTTCCTCATCAGAGGTCATGGATAATCGAAAAGCACCCAGATTTGAGTTTGCGATGTTGGCACTGTGACGGAGACTGATGGATAATTTACTGCCAGCCGTGAGTTCAACCGGGGTATCAACGAGTAACGTCAGATGATGAGGCTGGTTGACATGCGGAGCAATAGCCCAGCCTCGAGATTGTTGATTTTTCTCTTCAACCAGGTTGGATGCATGAAACCCCTTTTGAGAAAAACTCGCATGAGCTTTTGCAAAAGTAATAACTCGCGCGCCATCCAGTCCGAAAGAAACGCTTTTTTCGGGGGCCTTAGTCAGCACTTCAGACCAAACTTTATTGCGAGAAGCGTCCAATAACTCAATCATCGCACCATCCAGTCGACTCTGAATGTTACCGTCGGTCCGATTCCAGACAGCAATACGATCGATCGATTCTGATTTACCCAAATCAAGTTCCCACCAGGGATCGTTGGAAATGGCAGTATGGGTAGTGCTCTTGGCACCTGCGTAATTTCCATCCACATTGCCATCAACCGCCAAATCAGCGCTGCCTCCAAAACCAGTCGTACTCTGCGATGCCTCGCCATTCAGTGCCAGATTGGTATCTCCCCGAAAAACCTGCACTTCAGCCAAGGAGAGGATCTTATTCTCCCCCTTTAATCGCAATCGCAGGTAACGCCCTGAGATTTCATTTCCTGATGGAGGCAACAATTTGACATCAATGCCGGATAAGACAAAATTTCCATCCGCAAACCCTGCTCCGCCTTTGGGTAAATCTTCCTGCGGTATGGTTTCCAATTTCAAGCCGGTGAATGCTTTGTCCTCGGAAACCGGAAACTCGAGATGATAGTCAACATGTTGATTTGTTGAGGGAGCACGAATCACGTGATCATCATCAACTCGGAGACTTTCTCCCGCGCTTACAGACCAGCGGTCAGGATCCAGAACGGACCACTCCGGACTCGATAGCAGCATTTTTTCCCATTCACGCCTGCCTGCATCAATCTCGGTTGAAGAACTTTTCAAGATTTGCTGAAGTTTTGTTTGCTCGCCTTTTAATTCTTTCATCCGCTTTTTGTGTTCCTCAGTGTAAAGCGTAATCAGAGGAGCTTCGTTGCGTTTATCCGCATCTTCAGTTTGATTGAGGATATCGAAGAACCGAAAGTATTCTTCCTGCGAAATGGGATCATATTTGTGGGTGTGACACTGAGCACACGCCATGGTCGTCCCCATCCAAACCGCCCAAGTGGTGTTGACACGATCCACAATGGCAACATTACGAAATTCTTCATCATTGGTTCCACCTTCGTTATTGGTCATGGTATTGCGGTGGAAAGCAGTCGCAATCAGTTGTTCTTCAGTGGGATTAGGAAGTAGATCTCCGGCAAGTTGCTCGATCGTGAAGGTATCGAAAGGCTTGTTGTCATTGAAGGATTGGGTCACATAATCACGATAACCCCAAATCGTCCGGGGAGGGTCGTCTGCATAGCCCGCCGAATCCGCATAACGCGCCTGATCCAGCCAATGACGGGCCCAATGTTCACCAAAAGCCTCCTTTTTCAGAAGGCGATCCACATAATGCTCGAAGGCCTTCACATCAGTGTCTTGGACATACCGTTCGGCCTCTTCCAAAGTGGGTGGAAGGCCGGTTAGATCCAAGGCTACTCTTCTTGCGAGGCTGTAGCGATCAGCCATTTGGGATTGTTCCAATCCGTTTGCGTGCAATTTTTTGAGGATAAATTGGTCGATTGCATTGGAGATCAAAACGGAATCAGCTTTAATCACCGGAGGCTGAGGAGGTGCTGGTCGCTCGTAAGACCAGTGAATTTGGTAATCTGCACCCTCTTGAATCCATCTTTCAAGCAGCCGTAGCTCCTCAGCAGAGACTTCCTTACCCGTCTCAGCAGGCGGCATGATGTCATCCTTATCATGGGTCTTTATTCGCGAAACGAGCAAACTTGCTTCAGGTTTGCGAGGTACGATTGCAGCGCTGCCTCCCAGATCCTCGGTTGCACCTGCAAGAGTATCCAATCTCAATCCGCCCTTGCGCTGAGCTTGGTCTGGACCGTGGCATTCAAAACAATTCTCGGAGAGAATCGGGCGGATATCACGATTAAACTGGATATTTTCTTCCGCTTGAATCAGGAGTGACATGTATAAGCAAACACACCCACAAGCCCATCGGGAGATTATGGTAGTTAAACCTCGCAACCACAAATTGAATGATAATGTCATAACACGAGAAATTCTTGATGCTTAACTCTGCCTCAAGGAGGGAATTCAAGCAATGAGAAAGGTTTTTGACAAAAAAGAAACATGATGGACTCGCAGCGAATTCTGAGATAAGATAATTTGGTGGCCAAAGCACCCAAAACAAGCAAAGGTAAAGAAGGAAAGCGGGATGAGCTTTCCTTTGAGGAAGCCCTGAAGCAACTGGAAACCATTGTGGATGCAATGGAGAAAGAGTCCTTACCTCTTGAAAAACTTCTGGAATGCCATGAGGAAGGCATTCGTTTGCAGCAGGTGTGCCAGAACAAACTAAAAAAGGCTGAAGAACGTATTCAGCTCTTGGAATCCAAAAGTGAGGGTGAATTTGGACTCAAACCATTGACACTGGAAGAGGATTCCGAATAATCATCCACCTTATCAATTAAGTCGTATATGAGTCGTTATTTGGACATGGTAGACAGCCCGGAGCACATCAAAAAGCTGACTTTGGATCAATTACAGAGCTTGGCGGATGATGTCCGACAGGAACTAATTCAGGGTTTATCGAAACACGGAGGCCATCTTGGCCCAAACCTGGGGGTAGTGGAATTGAGCATTGCCCTGCACCGCTGTTTCAGTACGCCCCATGACAAGTTTGTCTGGGACGTGAGCCACCAGACCTACGTTCACAAGCTCTTTACAGGGCGAAAGGAACGCTTCAACACCATCCGAACCACGGATGGTCTGAATGGTTTTGCTCTCAGATCCGAAAGCGAGCATGACAGCTACGGCGCCGCCCACGCGGGCACTGCACTTTCTGCTGCACTGGGAATCGCTGTCGCCCGAGATCAGCGAGGCACCGATGAAAATGTCGTTGCCATCTTTGGGGATGCAGCACTCACCAACGGAATTTCTTTCGAAGCCCTTAACAACATTGGACACTCCACCAAAAAATTCATTGGCATCCTCAATGACAACGAATGGTCCATTGCGAAAAATGTGGGTGCGATCGCTCAATATCTCAACAAATTGATCACCAATCCTTCCTACAATCGATTGCAGAAGGATTTCCAGCGTTTGATGAAGAAAATCCCCAAGGGGGATCTGGCATTGAAACTGGGCCATAAAGCCGAAGAAGTACTGAAGGGAACAGTCTCCAACCTGGTGCTTGAAGAATCGGCCAACAAAGGTGATGTAGATGGACGCGGTGGATTTGGCAGCAGCCTGATCTTTGAAGAAATGGGCCTAAGATACCTCGGCCCTATTGATGGCCATAACTTACCCATGCTGATAGCAGCACTTGAGTTTGCAAAATCATGCGATCAGCCGATCGTGCTGCACGTCATGACCCAGAAGGGCAAAGGATATGAAGCAGCCGTCAATCATCCTGAAAAATTGCACGGTGTCGGACCTTACGACATCAAAACCGGTGTTGCCATCAAAGGAAAGAGCGGCCCACCTGCCTGGCAGGATGTCTTTGGCAAAAAACTGGTCGAACTCTGCAAGAAAAATAGCACTCTGGTTGGGATCACTGCAGCCATGCCCACCGGCACAGGTTTGAAATTTCTGGAAAAAGAAATGCCTGACCGTTATTTCGATGTAGGCATCGCAGAGGAACATGCCGTCATTTTTGCCTGCGGAATGGCTACCATGGGGCTTCATCCTGTCGTCGCAATTTACAGTTCATTCATGCAGCGGGCCTTTGACTGCATTATACATGATGCAGCTCTGCAGGATTTGCCTGTCATTTTCTGCATGGATCGTGCAGGCCTTTCCCCTCAAGATGGTCCTACTCATCACGGACTTTTTGACATAGCTTACCTGCGATGTGTCCCCAACATAATCGCCATGGCGCCAAAGGATGAAGATGAGTTGGCTGATATGATGTTCACTGCAACGCACTGCAAACATCCTACCTTCATTCGCTACCCACGCGGAGCTGCAGAAGGCGTCGATATCAAGGATGAACCCAGGTTACTGGAAGTTGGCAAAGCCGAAGTCATCCGTAATTTCGAAAACAACAATCGACTCAAGATTGCCATCTTTGGTCTGGGCAATTTGAATTCCATGGCCCGTGAAGCAGCAGACAAGCTAGTTGAAAACAACTATGACGTCGCAGTCATCAACCCACGATTTACCAAACCAATCGATGAAGCGACGACCCTTTTCTATGGACAGGCAGCGGATTTGGTCATCACGATGGAAGATCATAACTTGCCTGGCGGCTATGGATCAACTGTCATGGAACTTTATGGTGACAAGCAGGTTACCACACCAGTTATGCGCGTCGGGTGGCCTGACCAGTTCGTCGAGCATGCGACGTCTGTTGCTGACCTGAGAAACAAGTACGGATTGACAGCCAAAGACACAGTCGAAAAAGCGATGGAGGTTTGTCCGGCAAGCTCTCAAAAGACCAGAAGCGAAGCAGTGGCCAAATAGGTCAAATATTCATCTTTTGTTAATCACATGGTTGTCCAAGAGTAGCGCTGTCTTGTTTGGAGAGTCCTTTTAAATAAAAAACACCTGCTGTCCGAGCAGGTGTTTTTTATTGTACACATCTTGCCTTACTGATGGAAAACGAGGCGCATTACCAAGAGTTACCAGCAGGAATCATCGTTTTTTGTGAGACTCTGCCTTGGAAAGCGCTTGAGAGAACCAGTCATTGGTGGGTGGTTTTGATTCTCCTCTTTTGGGCCGGGATGTTTCATGCCTGACACCTGAGCGTTCGCGAGATCTTTGAGGGCGTGAGGCACTACCGATTTCAGGGTTGGATTTCATCGATAGGGCAATGCGTTTACGAGCGAGGTCCACCTCCAGCACGGTCACATTTACCTTTTGAGCCACTTTTACAAAATCAGCGGGATCTTTGACAAATTGATCGGCCAGATGACTTATATGAACCAGACCGTCCTGATGCACGCCTATATCGACAAAGGCACCGAATGCCGTAACATTGGTCACAATACCGGGAAGTTTCATCCCAGGTGAAAGATCTTCAGGTTTCTCGATACCTTCCTGAAATTCAACCGCTTCAAACTGACTGCGAGGGTCACGTCCGGGCTTGGTCAGCTCTTCCATGATATCCGTCAATGTGGGCAGTCCGACCTCATCGGTTTGATAAGCTTCCAGTTTGATTTTCTGGCGTAAAACTGGATTCTTCATCAAGTCCTCAACAGCGCAATTAACATCGCTCGCCATGGATTTTACCAGACCATATCGCTCCGGGTGCACAGCGCTGCGGTCAAGTGGATTGGATGCATCACGAATACGAAGGAATCCAGCCGACTGCTCGTATGCCTTTGGTCCAAGTCGTGCGACCTTCTTGAGCTCGCTGCGAGATTTGAAAGGGCCATTTTCGTTGCGATGACACACGATGTTATCTGCCAATTGAGGACCAAGACCAGAAACGTAGCTCAACAACTGTTTACTGGCAGTGTTCACTTCAACGCCTACTTTGTTAACACAACTCAGCACCACGTCATCGAGTGAGCGTTTCAGTGCATTTTGATCCACATCATGCTGATACTGCCCAACACCTATTGACTTGGGGTCAATCTTCACCAACTCCGCAAGCGGATCCATCAGACGCCTGCCGATGGATACCGCACCACGTACTGTTAAATCGTAATCTGCAAATTCTTCACGAGCAGCTTCTGATGCACTGTAAACCGAGGCCCCGCTTTCGTTCACCATGATGATGGGAAGACCTTTGGGGAGAGGAAGGCGTTTGAAAAACTGCTCTGTTTCCCGACTGGCAGTTCCATTTCCAATGGCAACCGCTTCAAGTTTAAATTCCTTCATCCAGCGGGCAACTTTGCGTGCTGCCTCCATTTTCTCACCTTCTGAGGCAGTCAAGTAAATCACGTCATGATTCAATAGCTTACCCTGCGCACTGAGAGCCACTGTTTTACAACCGCTTCGATAGCCAGGATCCACCGCAAGCATGGCCTTTTCACCCAAAGGTGACGCAAGAAGGAGTTCACGAAGATTATCGGCAAAAACTTGCATGGCTTGTTCATCTGCCTGTTTTTTAGAATCCATCCGCATCTCCGTTTCAATGGATGGTCCGAGCAATCGCTTGTAAGCGTCTTCAGCTGCCAATTTCACCTGTTTGGATGCCGAGCTCACTCCTCTGACAAAATGGCGTTCGAGCTTGTAGTGGGCATCTTCTTCTTCTGGATGAACCCTCAGTATCAGTATCCCCTCCGCTTCTCCTCTTCGCATAGCAAGCAAACGATGCGAAGGGACTTTGGACAGCGGTTCGTTCCAATCAAAATAATCCCGGTATTTTTGTCCCTCATCCTCCTTCCCTCCAAGCACTCTGCACCTTATCAATGCTTTGGACTTGTAGAGCTCACGAATTTCTTCACGGGCACCGGCTTCTTCATTAATCCATTCAGCGATGATGTCCCTTGCTCCAGCCAACGCTTTTTCCTCATTGATGATTTCCTTTTCCGGATTGATGTATCCTTTTGCCTCGCTCATGACATCAAAATCCAGTTGTTCAAACATTTTGACTGCCAACGGCTCTAGCCCCGCTTCTCTAGCGATCATGGCACGGGTCCGGCGTTTTGGACGATAGGGCAGGTATAAATCTTCCAACGCCGTCAGAGACTCAGCCTTTAGAATGGCATTTTTTAATCCATCCGTGAGCAATTCACGTTCCTCAAGCGACTTCAAAATTGAATCGCGACGCTGATCCAGCTCGACCAATTGCTGCATGCGATCACGAATATGAGTCACTGCAACCTCATCCAACATCCCGGTTACCTCTTTGCGATAACGCGCAATAAAGGGAACAGTCGCCCCCTCAGAAATTAACTTGGCGGTCGCTGAAACCTGACCTGGCCGTAGATTCAACTCCTTACAAATGGTATCAATGTATTTCGCTGCGTTTGTCATTTACGGAAAATGCTTATTTGATGAGCAGGATGTAAAAGCATCTTCAAGAGGCTGTAAATCAGATTTACTGAAAACCTTTTTCAAATACATCGCCTGAGGGTCAGTCCCAACTATCCTGACTGGAACTCATGGTTGTTGGGACTGACCCTGAGAACAGGAGAATGATTGTTATTGGGAAAACCAGAGAAAAGAAAAACCAGGGCTACCACAGCATATGCAGAGCAAACTACCGTTGCTGCATTCCTGCCCTGGCGGGGTTCGTAAGTCCACAATCCATGGGCCCTGGCAGCACTATTAAGGGCCAGCTCTTGACTCGGTTCAAGCTTTATTACTGAAACCTCATCCAACCAAACCGATCAGGTTTATGAAATGAGCCATGCAATGTGGGGTTCCATGCAAGAAATCCCTTTCAAGTGGTATCCATTCGGTAAAAATTAACAGGCCAGCGATCACCTTTGTTGGGCATGGCATCGTTCCCCTGATCTGCAATAGCAGCCAGTGGAATCTTCATTTCAGAACGCCAGATATGTGTTTCCTCATCGACATTGACAGCAGTCGCCCACTGACTGGACCAGTCAAAATCGCGATTGGGTAATTCCAAGGACAAATCCAATCGCTCACCCGTAGGTGCCACCTGGAATTCCTTGTATCGTCCAATCTTTTTCGGTTCCGAGCCAATGAACATTTCTACCACATCTTTTTCCCAGAGACCGATGGGTTCGCCTGTGAGATTTGGTGGTTGAAACGTATTCAATATCTCAAAGGGTGCCTTAAATCCTACGTAAAGGTATTGATCTGTCCATAAGGCCCGGATTTCGGTTGAAGATTCTTGGAGTACTTTTCCAGTTTTCGAGCCATGTTCTAAATAAGTCGGTTCTGCCTTGTAGCAGGCAGGATGACTCAAATCTCCGGCGAGCTTAAAATCCTGCTCAATAGATCTGACTGTCACGGTCCTGCGCGGCAGGGATCCAGCCAATAAGTGGCGCGCATTGTGGGAAGGCATTACCCACCATCTATTCCGAAAGGAAGATCTGGAAATACTGGCCCACCAACTCTCTCAGATGTCCTTCATTCCTAAGTTGCAGCGTGCGCTGGGAAGGGAGCGTGCCATACATGTCGCTGAAATATTACGAATTACCAAGCACCGAGCTTATTTTGCTAGAATTTCGAATACCTCAAAAATGGAAGCTCAGGATTGGCCCTTTCCATGGACTTATCACTCCTATCCTTACCTCGCGCCCAAAGGTTGGATTAGAAGGAATCTCCTTGCCTATTCCAGGGATCTTACCAGCCCGGAAAAAAAGTAAAGCAGACGTCCTGAGGATTGTTTTAAACAATCCATTTCTGAAAAACCGACTTGGCCCGTGATCGTTTACAATGTCTTGAGTCGATCGTGGACTTTCAATGATAAAAACATTTTCGCCAAGGCGCTTCGTGCGAAAGCAATGGTCCGTCTCGCAAGAACAGCCCTTGCATTAGAACAGTTTTGTCTGGATCGATCCACCTATCCTGCATCCCTATCCCAACTCGTGCCACAATTCTTACCTGAAGTTGAATTCGATCCCATCGACTTCAGAATCGATGCGCTACCAGCGTAGGCAAGCAGATCGATTCCGACTTTACTCCATCGGATGGAACGAAACGGATGATGGCGGCAACTTTGAAAAGGAATACAAACAGGGAGACTGGTTATGGAAGTGGCCCGTTGATTCAAAGACGGAATAGGACTGAAAACTTCTATCGGCAGACTTACCACTGTCCAGTAACGCCATGGTGTATTCAGAGCATCAAGGCGATAGCGTCCTATCTGCGAACCACCTTGTTTACAGGAAGTGATGACCACAGCTTGAGGAGCCTTATTGTCGCATTGAATTGGCATACTTTTTGCTCTTAGTTATATTCTCAAATTTAATTCTATTACCAAGTTAACAAGAACCATCGAAACCATGGCTATCCTGCCCGATGAATCAAAGGTGAAGGAATTATTTACTTTGATAGGATGCAAATACTTAACGAAAGCAATGAAGGTTTGTATGATGCCCGGGATAAAGTAAAGGCATTGTGGTGTGGAGCCTTTATGGTCAATGAGATGGGCAAAGCCGGTGATGCTTGGACGTCACTGGAGTCGGCTTTTGCCGGCAATCACCCGGAATTTGAAGCTATCGATGCGCCATATCACGATTTGGGTCACACATTGAAAGCCACCACTTGTTATGCAGAAATGGTCTTCAAAAATCTGCAAACGCCAGATTACGGGCCACTACCATTAGAGATAGCAGAGTTGGGATTCATCGCCATTCTTTTTCACGATACAGGATATCTCAAGAACAAGGGTGATTTAAATGGAACCGGGGCCAAGTATGCCTTCCAACATGTCGAAAGAAGTCAGGCTTTCGCAAATCAATGGATGCTTCAAAACAGTTTCGATCAAGAAGCCAGGTCTGCAGTAAAATCCATGATCCAAAATACGGATTTCAGCAAAAATACCACTCCTGTCCTGTTTACGACTTCAGTTCATGAATTGGTGGGATGCATGGTAGGAACAGCCGACTTGCTGGGTCAAATGGCATCCCCTGATTACGTCACCAAACTCCCTCTGTTGCATCGAGAGATGATAGAAGCTCTGAAGCAGGGCCAGTCAATGGGTATCCCCATTGAAATCCCGAAAACACCTCAAGACCTAGTACGATCGACTCCAAGTTTTTTTAAAGAGTATGTCATTCCAAAGCTGGTGAAGGACTATCAAAACGTGTTTCGCTTGTTGAACACACCCTACCCGGATGGCCCGAATCCTTACATGGAACAGATTCAACGTCACCTTGAGTCTGTTTCTCAAGCAACGAGGTAAGGATTGAATAGCTCATTCATTCGCAAGAGCCTTTGCGGCCACTTCCCTTACGAAAACATTCTCTGACTTTAAGGCCTCCCTTAATGCTTCTTTAGACGCGGGGGCCTTCGGAGTGAGACGTTCTATCATGAAGCCTGCTATCCGCCGGATTTCCTTCTCATCATCTTCCAACAACAAAAGAAGATCACGAATGGCAGGTTCCGTGAAAGGAACACGTTGATTCAACAATTGCACAACGCTCAATCTGACCTCGGCTTCTTCGTCCTTGAGCAAGGGAAACAAAAGCGCAGCCACCCCTGCATGCACTTGACCTCCTGCCATCAAGGCCCGGGCCGATTCAGATCTGATTTTGGAGCTGGGATGTTTTAAACCAGCAATGAAATGATCGCGATATGGATAAATAGAATTCCCAAGCGACACAATGGCTTTGAGCAAACGAAACCTCTTGACGACATTAGTTGTATTCAATGCATTACCCAAGACCTCAGCTGCTTCTGGCCCCACGCGCTGGAATACCTCAAAACTCAATGGGTCCAAACTGAGATCCTCGTTGATCAACAAATTTTTCAAAGATTCCAAAGCAGGACTTGCTTCTGGTCCCAGGAGATAGACTCCATAGAGCGAAGCATTGCGAACACCACCTCTTTTATCCATGAGAGCAGGCTCCAATATCTGTAGGGAATGCGCTCCTAAGGCCGCGAGAGATTTGACAGATTCCATCCTCGTTTGACGATCGTTATCGTAAAGACCGACCTTGAGTGCTTGGATCTTTTTCTCTAAAGGGACATCCAAAACACCGAGTGCAAGGGCCGACATCGCTCTGATACGCAAATTAATCCTCGGGTTTTTCACCCCAAGTTTTCGGCCTATGCGAGTAGGAGCAAGTGCACCTTGGAGGCTTTCGAGCCAAGTCTGGATTACGTTGGATCGCCTTGAGAGGATCCTCAAACAATAAGGTCCGAACTCAGCAGAGTGAGCTTTCACATATTCAAGGCTCGAGGCACGTATATCAGAGTGACCATCTTGAAGTTTAAGCAGGTGATGTGAGAGAGGTTCACCACCCAGAGATGGTTCTTGCTGCTGAAACAATACCCAACCTATCAACCCCACAAGAAGAACCAGAGGAAGATACAAACTGACCAGCAACCATCGGCGTTTTCGATTCATGATCATGAAACCACTTTCAGGATAAAAAAAGCCTCCTGCGCTCTTCTGAAACAATCTTGAGCTTATTTAAAATAATATATGAATGTACTACCCTGCCGGGAGGCCAATTATTTGATCCCTTCAAGACGTTCTTTCCATATTTGATAAAGGCGATTGGTTGCATACACATCGCGCAGACAATAATCTGCAATTTCACGATAACGCCCCTCCTCCATCAACTGGCCAACGTCCATTCCTGAAATCCCCTGACTCTTTGGGGATTCAATCCCAAACGCCTTACAATAGAAATCCAGGTTGAACTTCCTCGCTGCTCCGTCCCGTCCACTGACGTTGTAAAAGCTCAGTTGCTCCATCAGATCACAATGAGGTGTCGTTTGAAATCGGTAACCTAACCAGTCCTTACGTGAAATAGGGACATTCAGCACTGCGGATCTCAGATAAACGAAGGGCACATCAAAACCACGACCATTGAAACTGACAATACGATCAAACTTAGGCACGACTTTCCAGAACTCTGTCAACAGCTCATGTTCATCAGGAAAAGGCAAAAACTTCACACCCTCTTGCCCAACTTCATCGACATCAAAATCATCTGCCAGATAGAGAACCTGCCCTTTTTCGGATTCAGCATTGATCATGGCAATACAAACGCATTGAGACGTCAATGGCCACAGACTCATCATCCGGGTCAGTTCCTCACGTCGCTTTTCACGGACTTCTTCATCCTCGATCCGTTGTAGTCCCCGAAACAAGTACTCCTGTTGGGTTTCATCAAAGGATTCCACCGGGAGCCCCGATGTTTCGATATCAAATACCAATGTCGCCATATGATCTACTCTTCAATGATTTCTAGTTATCTGCGGGCCAGTATGAAGGTTGGTCAGCTCAATCCAACAAGAAAAGCGCTGGAAAATATTGAAGTTATTCTGTCGCATGTCCCGTTTCCCAAGCTTTAAACCCAAAAAAAGGCCGGGTGAACCACCCGGCCTTTTCATTTGCAATTCAGTAACTGGACAAAAATCCCTATTGGGATGATCGATAGAATTTCTGTGGTGAATCAGCAGTCACAGTAAACGGGCTGGCAGCACCAGCAACCTCACTGTAGGCACCGTTGACGGTATCAGCGGATTGCAGTACTCCTTCGAATTCAATCGTGATACTTCCATCATCCGCACTGGTAATGGATATGGTCGGGTCAACCTCGGGAGCAGCCTTGCTTCCACCTTCGCGTCCAGCAGTGAAATGCTCTTTCACACGCTCTGCAGGGATGGCTCGGTCGAAGATTGCTACCTCGTCCAATCCCCCTTCGAAGTGATTACCGCTCCCATCATAAACACCGCCGCCACCAATTCGAACGGTGAAATCTGCAGCCCCATAATCGGAGGTAGCGCTGCCAGCACTGTTGATCAGCTCACCATCAAAATAGTTATGGATCTGAGATCCATCGGCGATAGTTGCAATATGATGCCACTCGTCATCAGGAAATTCATAAGTGGTATTCAGAGCACCGCCACCAGGGGTCCAGATTTGAATGGTCGTACCATTGATGAATCCGTATTCAACAGCATCATTCTGTCCGACAATACCAACGCGGTTCCAACCATTACCTTCACGGTTGGTGGGTTTCACCCAATATTCCAATGTGAACGAATCGAGATTACTGAGCCACTGTCCCTGTGTTTCAATCCACAGCAGATCCAGGTCGCCATTGAAGGAAGCAGCTAGATTATCTTCACCGAACCCCAAGAAACCTTCGCCAGGATTCGGGCCTTCTTCATTACTGACTTCCCATTCGATGGAATCATCTGGACCAACACCGGACATCCATAAACCATCAGCGTCCGATCCAAGTGTACCGAAGTTCTCAGCGACCATGCCGCCTGTTTCTTCAAACCGATAGAAGGCGATTGGTTCATCCGCAAGAATAATGTCGGTATAGGTTACGACACTGACCACGAAGGATTTGGAAGTGCCCGCAGGAACGGCATTGCCATAGAGGTCCTTGACGCCACCCACCGTCAAAGTGTAAGTCGCATCAGAAGTCAATGAACCTGTTTTAAGCAGGACGGACTGTCCTGCTGCACTCGCAGAACTGATGGAGACACCATCAGACAAACTGAAGTTACCTGCTACTGCACCCGTTGCGGCATCGATTCCCTCGTTGAATTTGACGATCAAGCCATTCAAGGAGTTGGCAGTCACACTTGCAATCCTTGGAGGTGTGACATCTTTCACGACCGATAAGGTCGCCACATCACTTGTGGCGCTTAAAGTAGGGACAGACAATTGAACACGAAACTGAAGGCCACTGTCACCTATCACAAGAACCCCTGTCTCATAGCTATCTCCAGTCGCACCTGGGATGTCAGTGAAATCATCACTTCCAGCTGCTGCCTGCTGCCATTGTAAATTCACAGTGTTTCCGTAGGCGGATGTTCCTTCAGCAACAATGCTCAATGTGGCTGCCGTGCCTTCATCGACATCAGAGTCGGCAGGCTGTTGTATGATATTGACAGAGGCTCCATTGGGATCCAGATAAGTACCAATCAGGGAGCCCGTCAATGTTGGGGCATCGCCACTTGCTGGATCTGCATCATTTGAAGCAATCACGGTCGCGCCCACACTGTCACCACCACCACCTTCGGTGTGCAGCGACTCCAGATAGTAACGCTCGCCACCTTCCAACGAGATGTCAAATGTAGGCCACTCGCTGTCGGCAAAGAAGTCAGAACGTTTGTCATCAATATTGGACGCACCTCCCCCGGTTCCCACCCAGTCACGGGCATTGGACCAGCCCGCTTCACGTGCGATGAGGAGTTTATTTGCGGGATCATCGTCCGTGCTGAGGAACAGATCGGATGGATCATCAGAGCTGGTGAAGAAGATATATTCACCGTCTGAAGGAGGAACAAACCAGCCTACGAGCTGATTACCATAGTTACTTCCGCTTTCATTTGAACCATCTGGACCATATTCCCAGAAAGGCTCCAAAGTGACGAAATCAGGGCTGTTTGGGAAACGTGGATCGTCGATTAATCCAGCAATGTTGTTTGGTGTACCCTGCCAGAATTTGTGCAGCACATAGCCTTCCTGCCAGATGAATGTACTGAATTCCATGGAAGCATCAGCAGCAATCGTATTCCCGAAAAGATCAGTCACATTATTGACGGTAATGGTCAGCATGGTCCCTTCCTTTTGAGAACTGGTAGTCAAAGTAACGATGTGATCGTTGGGTGCAGCACCGACTGTAGCACCCGTCACATTGACACCGCCAGACAAAGAATAGTTGTCTTTATTGCCACCTGTAACCGGGTCAATCGGCTCGCTGAATGTCACTCGGGCCAATGCAAATGATTCGGAGCCAGTAGCTGAAACCACTTCGGGAGCCTCGCTGTCCGAGTTAACAGCAACAACAGCAGCATCACTGGTCGCAGAACCTTCAGCCCCTGTGACAACAGCGGTGTAAGAACCAGCATGAGTGTTGTCGACACGATCGATAGCGTAAGAAGAGGCGGTGGCTCCCTCAATATCGGCACCATCTTTTTTCCACTGATAGGCATATGGCGGTGTTCCGGCAACTTCAACGGAGAGCGTCAATGGATCCAAAGCATTGACCGTGGCGCCCATTGGCTGAGTGACAATGTTGACAGGGCCAGATGGCTGAATGGAAGAAAGATACTCACCGGGAATTGGCAGTGTAGGATCAATCTCTCCATTGGGGTCTTCAACAGCTACGGCAAGGTTGTCACCGCCCCCGCCTTCTTTCACGATGGCTTCGATGTAGTATGCTTCACCACCCTGAAGGGTAATGGTGTTGCCGCCGGGCCATTCAGTCGCAGAAAAGCTGCTGGAGTTCTTGTCTTCAACAACACTGCCACCTCCCACAGAATCCCAGTTGCGGGCATTCGACCACCCGGCCTCACGCGCAATGACGTGTTTATTGGCTGGATCTGAGTCCGTGCTCAACCACAGGTCAGCATTGTCATCTGCAGAAAGCCAGAAGGTGTAATCTCCGGAGGCAGGAGGGTGAAAATAGCCCATGATTTGAGCAGCGTAATTGTCTCCGTAAGCATTATCAGCGGGGGCAAAGATATCACCCTCAGGGCTTGGATTCCACTCGAAATAAGGCAGATAGACCTCTACATCGAATCCATCAGGAAAGCGTTCACTGCCTGTGATTTCAGCCAGTCCTGTACCTCCCATTTCAAGCCACGCTCGACCGGTGATCGTACCTTGGGGTTCTGTGGGTTGTGCCTTCGCTAGACATAAAGTCAGCGCAAACATCAACGCTCCCGTCAATATCTTGGATATTTTGTTAATTTTATTCATGTTATCTTTTTTTAACGATCCTGCATCCAGTTTTGCTTGTTTGGCGGGCCAAATCCAGCGTCATTGCCACTGAAAGAAGCTCGACAATACAAGCAGTATCGCTGTCAGATGCGATCCGATTTACTTTTGGGGTTATGTTTTTTGTAGTTAATTTCGGACTAGGATGTCAAATTGATTTTGTAACTATTGTGGTCAATGTGCGTGTTGGTTCATTTATACACAAAAGCCGAAAAAACTGTTATCCTGCGGCAGACTCAAAAAAAGTTGGGGGCAATATTTAGTTCAAACATCAAACGTGTGAACCGGAGATAAGAAGCGGAAAAATCCACATCTCTTGATGATCCAAACGCCCGAGATCATGAAACGCCTTTTTACTGGGCAAAAAAAGGCCGGGCAAAAAATGCCCGGCCGTGATTGATTTAGTTATAGAAGAAGCGTCAGGCTTATTCCGCTATGTAGAACTCCGAAGCCTTGGTAGGCTCCACTGAGTATGGTGAACTCGCACCTGCGACAGAACTGTATGGTCCAGTTACGCTTTCAGAACTCTTCAAAGTTCCGGTGTATTCGATGACGACATTACCATCTTGCAATGATAAACCGCTGATGCTTCCTGAAGCAGCAGGGATATCAACACCTCCACCGATAACCACCTCGATACCATTGATTGGAGCGCGAGGAGCTCCACCTGTTGTTGGGGTACCTATCAGAGTGAAGCTACTACCTGTTACACCCTTGAATACGATATAATCGCCAGTAGAACCGTAGTTGTAGGCACCACTGAAGGAACTCTCTGTTGAATGGGTGATGACACTATCTCCGATGGAGAATTCACCACCACGTCCAGTCATACCACCTTTGGCATAGACAACCACATCGTAAGATGCTCCATCAGGGAGTCCACTCACTGTAACAGTTGTTTGAGAGGTATTGTTGGTATCCAGATAACCGGTCATCATATTCCTGTCATTGCCGTCTGGAGCCTCGTTGTTCTCTTCGCCGCGACCCTGACTCGACCAGGTGTTGTTGGAGGCCCAGTCCACGGATATTGAGCTATCAGCTGCGGAACCACCATTATCTACAATTAAACCACTGGCTTCACCCGTTGAACCGTCAACATTGTTCCAGTTGGAAGTCCCGAGCACACCAGCAGCACCACTGACGTCTGAACGATTGCCATCAGGCTCATCCGCGCCGAAGTTAATGGCGACTACTGAACCATTACCAATACTGGATACGGCTTCATTGAAGTCCCAGAAGGCGACAAGATTATTAACAGTCCCAGCAGACTTTCCGCCAGCTATTGCCTTGAGATCTGATTCAGACAAGGCCTTGGAGAACACGGCAAAGTCATCAAAAACAGATTTGTCGTTGCTTCCGCCTGATCCGTTGGATCCAATCCACATACTGGTGATGTCACTTGGCAGAGGATTTTCATTGAATCCATCGAAGAACAACTCACCGTCGATACGAATTTCCTTCAAGTCACCTTTCTTGGAGAATGACCACAAATGCCAGTCAGCCCAGAAGGCATCGACATCTGCTGCAAAGTCCGAAAGAGGTGCGTTGATGCGCTGGGTAGCAGCATCACAGCAACCGGCCGTATCAAAGTAGATCGAGCCATTGCCCCATGGTGTGTGAGCCTGGAAGCCTCGTTGTCCACTGGGTGAAGACGGGCTGTTGATCCACACAGAAGAGCTGTTGGCGATAGAATCTTTCTTGAGCCAGTAAGCCACGGTAACCTCATCGGTTTTAAATACAGGGTTGAGGAATGCAGCGTCCAATACTGCTACAGATCCACCGGCCGTCATGTCCATGCCATAATCACCGGCTGTGCCAGTGTGACCACCCGCATCCTCGGTGGATACAGCCTTACCGAAGACGAATCCGGGGTAAGAACCTACTGAATCCAAGGTAGGCCCCATATAGGATCTAACTGTGAAGGACCAATTTTCAGTGGCTGGGTTGCCACCCGGATCTGGATAGGTTAAAGAAACCGTATGCTCGGAATCACTTCCAAAGATAGCTGATGGAGTATGTGAGATCGTCACAATGCCGCCTGAATCTTCAAAAGTGACCTGATCTGCTGAAACAGTCACGCCATCGACAGCAAGGCTGGTGTTCTCAGCGGTCCATTCAGCAACGCCCGAGCGGTGACTGACTGAAATGGATGCATTGGGGTTTGCATTCTTTCCAATGGGGCTGCGAGCAGTAAAGGCGCCGTTAGCAGGAGACAATACGGGAGTTGAAGTGGATAGAAAACCACCAGTGATAGGTCTCAATGCGCTGGCTGGAGTATCATCACCTTCCTTGCGCCATGCAACTTCACCCCAGTCACCACCGCCGCCTTCTTTATAGCGGAACTCAATGTAATATCTTTTTCCGGCAACCAAGCTGATAGGCTCAAATGTAGTCGTATCATCTATGCCTGGCTCCTGGAATGCATCACAGCAATCCAACTCTTCGGTCAACCAGACAGCATTGGCAGGTTTGTCATCCGTACTTAAAAACAACTCTGAGGCGTCATCACTGCGCGTAAAGAAATGGTAACTTCCACTTTCCTCGGGAGTAATGAAACCATACATGCGAGCAGCATAATCATTGTTGCTGTCGTCAGGGAAAGCATCTCGCGTATTGAATGAATAAACAGCACTCACCAAGTCTGGTGTGTCACCGCCATTTGTCCCGGGCAAAGGAACTCTCTCGTCCTGCAAACCGTCGATGGATGCGCCGCCAATACCAAACCAGGCTTCGAAGCGAAGTGCACCTTCAGTGACCTCCACGCAAGTGTAGAGGTCTGCAGAAGTATTCGCAGCAATGCTGTTTTTGGAAAGATCCACCAAGTTGTTGATGCTCAATGCATGATGCGCACCAGCAGCTTGGGTTGCGGTAGTCAATGTCACTGTTTTCTTTTTGACCGTCACCGCAGTGATGTCCAAGGCAGGCTCAAAAGAGTAATTGCCAGCATCACCGGCAACTGCTTCGTCAAGTGCTTCAGAAAATGTCAGTGTCACTGTGGTCATGTCACAGTTTCCTTCCATGGATACCAGGAATGGGTCTGTCGTATCGGTAGGATCGGTACCCAATTGGGATTCAACGAGATTGGTATCTCCATCTCCATCGGCATCCTGATCGGCATCACTTGGATCGTTTGGATCAAATCCCCATGATTCTTCCCAGCTATCCGACATGCCGTCACCATCTGAATCAGCTGCAGGCTCACCCAATGAACTGCCTGTAAAAATAGCTGCTACTTCAGCTTCTGACAGAACGCGATCCCATATGGCAATATCATCAATGTCACCATTCCATGTGCGGTTACCCGTGTCCGGATTTCCACCAATCATGACGTATTTATCATTTTCACCCAAGGAAGGTGCTGAAGCATTTTCAGAGTAAATTTCACCGTTGATGTAAAGACGCGTACCGAATTCTTCGGTATCAGCATCGGAAACGGCGACCAGATGATGCCAAACATCCAAGTCAAGAGGATCACCTGCACTACCTTCACCGACTCCACCGGCATGAGCAAGACCAGGCTCGCCACCGCGCCTGTGAACACGCCATCTGTTGCCTTCACCTTTGGCAATAAGTGCCTGCCAACTCTTGTCGAAGGCACCTATGCGGAACCAAGCAGAAACAGACATGCTTCCACCCTCAAAGGTAAGGTCAGAAGCGTCTCCCCCGACGATTTGAACGTATTGATCGACACCGTCAAGTGCCAATGCCTGCCCAAATCCCGGACGACCTGTTGTAAATTCTATAGGATCTGTTCCCATTTCTTCACCATGAAACTCACCTACAGAATCCTGAAAATTCTTGTCATCGAAACTCCATAGAGCCACGAGCCCATTGTTCAAGTCCTGTCCTTGAACACCCATATTGAAAACCGGCAGCAAGGAGACGATTAACGCCCACCTGAGCCTGCGCAGGTATTGATGTATTTTATTCATATCGATTAATTGTTGTCTTACTTTTACGTAAACAAAAGCACACAAGGATACATGCATGGGCACGTAGGCTTGCGTTGCCTATGTTAGGGATTGGTTCATTAGATACACAGCTCCTTGCAACAATCAAGCAATAAATTCTCGTATGAATGAATGTGGGGTTAATGCAAGCCCGGGCAATGGCACGCAAGAAAAAGAGCGAAGTTCAGTCTCCGAGCGATCAAGAGCAGTCACGTTAGGGGTTATTTCGAGTCATTCATCACACACCGGGAACGTCAGACCACCCATTCAGCCCCACACAATGAAGAAAAAGTATCGTCTTTCCGGCTAGAACGGCAGGGCGAAGGCGACTCGCTGAGATAATGTCGATTCATTGAGGAATAGAGAAGGATCACCTCCTTGATGCGTGTTACTGAAGCTAGTTGCGCTTTGCGATCCGTATGAGCCATCAGCTTGACACCAATGAAACTGATTTCTAGGGTTGTTCTTCCTGAACTCGATCCAGTACGCCTTTGTGGAAATGAATTTTAGCGGGATAAGCAACGCAACTGAAAACGCTGCAACTGACTTTCATGGCGCCATCAAAAAACGTATGCGTTTGAAAACAAGCAATGCAAGGTTTGGAAGCAACATTGCAATATATCTATTTTTTACTGGCCTGTGGCTTTGTGAGGTGATGTGTTTCAGCCAGATTACGGCACAACCACCAATAGCTCTCTTCAATCCAGAAACACGATCAGAAGAATCAGAAGCCACCCAGCTGAAAGCTCATGCAGTGGCCATGGCAAAATCCATAGCCACGGAATATCCTGAAAACGCACTGATACACATTTTGTTGGGTTCCGCTTATTTCAATACGGGACAAACAGATATGGCTGCTACCCACCTTAGAAAATGCCTTGCCCTGGATAACAATATTCTGGAGGCCCACGAAATCCTGACGCGCATTGCCTATGAAAAGGGGAATCCTGAAGAAGCCGTACGACTTTGTGTCGAAGCAAGGAACAGAGGATTAAGCAGCCCGAAACTTCTCAATCGTTTAGCACGTGCGCAAATGGACCTAGGTCAAGCCGAGAAATCCATTCAAACCCTACTCGAAGCTATCAAGGTTTCCCATCCATTGGCAGAGAGCTTTTACTTATTGGGACAGGCGCGCATGCAAGCCCGGGACTATCTGGAAGCAAAGGAAAGTTTCATTCAAACAACTGAACTCATACCTGACCACACGCAGGCCTACTTCGGTCTGTTCACAGCATGCCAAAGGCTCGGTCAGATGGAGGAAGCGATGGAATTCCGTAACACATTTGTCCGACTTGAATCGATCGATCGAAAAGATCTCAACGATCGCAGCAGCCAAACGGAGTCACTGAGTGGAATAGCTGCAGTGCGCGAAACGACTGCCCGTACCCTCTTCGGTGCAGGACAGATTCATCAATCACAAGGAGCTTATACCGCAGCAGCAGATCTTTTTTACCAGTCAGCTGCACTCGCCAAAGAGGACTTAAAAAGCCGAGCAGCTCTGGAGGCGGTGCATGTGCAAAATAAAAAATTGGCGGAGGGTGCTACAGCATTTGAGCGACTCGTCACCAATCAACCAGAGAATGCCCTGAATCATTTTTTTCTCGGACGACTGAAAACGAGACTGGGCAATTCTACTCAGGCGGAATCAAATTACCAAAAAACCTTGTCATTGGCTCCAACATGGGCAGCAGGGCATCATGCATTGGCAGAACTTTACATGCTTACCAATCAGCACCTGGATCAAGCTGAGAAACTCGCTCGAAGGGCTGTTGAACTGGAACCCAATCATGCCCGCTATTACCTGTTGTCGGCAGCCTGCATCAAGAACCGCCATCTGCAGGAAGCATTGAAAGCCATCAATCAGGCGCTCACCATCACTCCAGAAGATGCAAAATACCGGAAACTTCGCAATCAACTCGAAAAGGCAATGGCACAAAAACGTAACCCATGAATACGGCTGAGATCCCGGAGACTACCGCCCGAAAGCAGCCGTCCTGTTTATTCATGGGATGCCTGGCGGTAATGCTGATCCATGCGACTCCGTTGAAGGCAAATGATCATCACGCCATCCAGCTCAAGGATGTCACCACTCAAACTGACGTTGATTTCATACACACCGACGGAAGTTCTGGACGTCGCTACATCGTAGAAACGGTCGCCTCGGGACTGGCCACTTTTGATTTTGATGGAGATGGACTGATAGATATCCTCTTCTTGAACGGGGCTCCACTGCCTGGAGCCACGCCACCTGTCCAACCTCGGAATGCACTCTACCGAAATGAAGGCCATTGGAAATTCACGGATGTCACCACCAAGGCAGGCCTGGATGATTCACGTTACCATCTGGGTGTGTGCGTTGGCGATTATGACAACGATGGCCATTTGGACATATTCCTGAACAACTTCGGACCCAACATCCTTTACCGAAACAACGGTGACTCCACCTTTACCGATGTCACTCACGAAACAGGTCTGGGAACAGGTCAAGAAGTCGGTGCGGGCGCCTGCTTTCTGGATGCCGATGGGGATGGCGATCTGGATTTGTTTATCGCCCAGTATGTGGGCTTTGGTTTTGACAAGCATCATATCTCGCAGATGAATGGTTTCCCCGCATATGTAGGCCCCCTGAATTATCCACCAACAACAAATGCGTTTTACAGAAATAATGGCAACGGAACCTTTACGGATGTCAGTCGAGAGTCGGGGATTGGCTTGTTGAAGGGAGCGGGCATGGGCGTGATTGCCTGTGATCTGGATAATGACAGGGACACGGACATTATCGTAGGAAACGATCTACGCCCTGATTTTGTCCTGCGCAATGATGGTCACGGAAAATTCAGGGAGGAAGGCACCTTACTCGGTTTGGCTTATGATGCGTTTGGTAATGTGCAGGGATCCATGGGCGTTGAGTGCGCGGACTGGAATCATGACGGCTGGATGGACGTTTATATCACGCCTTACCAACGTCAGATACCCACATTATTTCAAAGTCAGAAGGGCCTTTTTTTTGAAGACGTATCGCGCCAAACGGGTGCCGGCAAGGACGCTTTTGCTGATGTCAAATGGGGAGTTGGCATCATCGATTTCGACAATGATACTCATCGAGATTTATTCATCGCCACCGGTCATTTGATCGACAACGTGGAACAGATAGACTCCAGTATGCGTTACGCTGCGTCCAACATCCTGCTTCGCAACACCGGAACAGGGAAGTTTGTGAATGTCTCAGAGCAATGTGGCGACGGAATGCAGCCTGTGAAAAGCAGTCGTGGTGCCGCGTTCGATGACCTCGACAATGATGGAGACATTGACGCCGTGATCCTGAATGCGCGGAGCAGCCCCACCCTGATCAGGAATGATTCCGGCCAAGGAAACCACTGGTTACAGATTCAACTTCAAGGAACCACAAGCAATCGGGATGGCATCGGCGCACGAGTCACGGTGCGAACGGGCAAGCTCCAGCAAATCGACGAAATTCATAGTGGACGCAGCTATCAGAGCGACTTCGGAAAACGGCTCCATTTCGGACTCGGCAATCAAACCCATATTGACGAAATCAAAGTTGAGTGGATTGGAGGAGACGTTGACACGCTTCACCATATTCAGGCCAACCAACTATGTGTCATCAAGGAAGGACAAGGCCTGACACAAGGCCGCTCATCAGATCCAAAACCATGAACATCGCATTAAAGATCGGCCTGCTTGGATCGATTCTCGGAACAATTGGGATCCGTGCCGCTGCTCCAGTCTCTCCTATTCAATTCAAGGATGTCTCTCAAGAGACAGGGATCACTTTTGTACATACAGACGGAGGACAAGGGAAGCAACGCTACATCGTCGAAAGTGTCGCATCGGGCATCGCTACGTTCGATTATGATTTGGATGGCAACATCGACATCCTGTTTCTCAATGGATCCCCCCTCCCAGGCTCGCCCGAAAACACTCCATCATCAGGCAACGCACTTTACCGTAACCAGGGAGAATGGAAGTTTACCGACAAGACCACAGACGCGGGGCTGGATGATACGCGCTATCATCTGGGGGTCTGTGTTGGAGATTACAACAACGACGGTTTCCCTGATGTCTTCCTTTCAAATTTCGGACCGGATATTCTTTATCGAAACAATGGAGATGGCACCTTCACAGATGTCACCCTGACTGCAGGTGTAAGCAATGGAAATCAAGTAGGCGCCGGAGCAAGCTTTCTGGATATTGACGCAGACGGTCATCTGGACATTTTCATCGCTAACTACTGTGACTTCAATATCAAGAAACACAAGCCGCGACAGATCAATGGTCATCCTGCCTATGCTGGTCCCATGATGTATGGACCTGTGCCCGACACCCTCTATCGCAACAACGGTGACGGCACATTCACCGACTTCAGCCATAAATCAGGTATCGCGTCCGTTTCAGGAACCGGGATGGGTGTCGTCACTTCGGACTACGACGATGATGGAGACATTGATATCATCGTCGGCAATGACGCCATGGCAAACTTCGTCTGGCAGAATGATGGAAAGGGAAAATTCAAGGAGGTTGGACTGTTTTCAGGTTTGGCATACGACTCGAACGGCATCGGGCTCGGAACCATGGGTGTGGACTGTGCGGATTACAATAATGACGGGAAGATGGACTTTTACATGACCTCCTATCAGAAGCAATGGGGCATCCTATATCAAAATGAGGGCGCTGGTTTTTTTATGGATGCCACCCGCATCACGGGAGCAGGTGCCGGCACCTACAATGAAGTAACCTGGGGATTAGGTTTGGAGGATTTTGACAATGACGGATTCCGTGATCTTTATGTTGCTTGCGGACACCTTCAGGATAACATCAGACATTGGGACGATACGGTTCATTTCGAAGCTCAAAACATTCTTCTCCGCAATATAAAAGGGAAAAAATTTGTGGATGTTTCTTCCAAATCCGGAACAGGCATGGCTGTCAAACTGAGCAGTCGCGGCGTGGCCTTTGATGACCTTGACAACGATGGCGATATTGATGTGGTCGTCCTCAACACGCGCGAAGCCCCCACGATCTTGCGCAATGACAGCTCCACTTCAAATCACTGGGTTCGCATTCAACTGGAAGGCACTCAAAGTAATCGGGAAGCCATTGGTGCTCGTATCAAGCTTATTGCAGGGGAACTCACCCTCATCGATGAATTAAAAAGCGGCCGTGGCTATCAGAGCCACTATGGCACTCTTTCCCATTTCGGCTTGGGCCAAGAAAAGAAAATAGATCAGGTAGAGATTTGGTGGCCAAGCGGGAAAAAGCAAATCTTCAAAAATATCCCCGTTGACAGAGTCGTTAAATTCACTGAAGACAGGACACGGTAATCTGTCCTTGAATCACCAAATCAACCGAAATGCGCTGATCTGATGAGCTACAAACGACGCAGACTCGAGCTTAACATTTCGGTTCTTTACGGAATATTGCAACTTGTTTTCATCGATAATGGAAGCACGGCGCAGCCATCGACTGCCCTGACATCAAGCGCGTTTGAAAGCACAGCCCTTGCAATCAATTCACCTCGAGTTAAAAAGAACCAAACTCTCCCGCAGGGATTTGATCTCAAATCAGGCGCAGCCACGGGAATTACCTTCACGAACCGCCTGAACACGGACTTGTCAGAGAAATCTTTCAACCTGCTCAATGGCAGCGGAGTCACGCTTGGTGATTATGATGGAGACGGGCGGTGCGATGTGTTTTTGGCGGCCATGTCGGGCAAAAACAAGTTGTTTCGAAACCTTGGTAACTGGAAGTTCAAGGAAACTACTCGCGAGGCAGGGCTCGATCGTATCATTCCCTATTCAAGTGGCGCTGTGTTTGAAGATATTGACGGGGATGGCTGGCTTGACCTGATCATCTCCACATTCGGCTCCGGTGTGCGCACTTATCTGAACTCGGGCAACAGTCGCTTCAAGTTGCTTGGGAATCCCGCATTGGAATCTCCTTTCGGGAGTGCCACCCTCGCTCTGGCAGATGGGGACGGGGATGGGGACATTGATCTATATGTCACTAACTACGGTCTCCATACGATCCAAACCAAGCTCAAGCTCCGCATTCGTACAGTACGTGGGAAACCTCGGGTCGTGGGCCGGTATCGAGATTATTACAAGATTATCAACGGTAAACTGGTGGAATATGGAGAACCCGACGCTTTATTCCTCAATAACGGTCAAGGCATCTTTGAACCAGTTTCCTGGAGTGGAGGTACTTTTTCAGATGAAGAAGGCAAACCATTAGCCCACGGATACCGTGACCTGGGTCTAAGCGCCATGTTTCGGGATATGAATCATGATGGACTACCCGACCTATACGTCTGTAATGATTTTCAAACTCCCGATCGATTGTGGATCAATCAAGGCTTCGGAAAATTCAGACTGATCAAGCGTTCCGCCATCAAGGTCTCGAGCTATTCGTCCATGGGAGTGGATGTCGGAGATCTCAACCGTGACGGCATGGATGATTTCATGGTGGTTGACATGCTGAGCAGAACGCATCGATTGAAGATGACCCAGCGAGTGGAAGCTGCGCCATCAATCCAGACAACCGGCGAGCAAATCTGGGACAGACCTCAAGTCAGTCGCAACACTGTTTATGTGAGTGAGGATCATGGTCAATACGCAGAAGTCGCGCACTACGCAGGATTGAGCGCGACAGAATGGTCCTGGGCTCCAGTGTTCATGGATGTGGATCTGGACGGTTATGAAGATATCCTTATCGGGAATGGTCACGCTCAGGATAATCTCGATAAAGATACCCTTCAAAGTAGATCTCAATTCCCTAATGATTCACCTCAACAACTCGCCATTGCATTTCCCGCGCTGAAGACACCCAACCTAGCGTTCCGTAACATGGGTCAGATGCGGTTCAAGGAAACGGGGAGTGCATGGGGGTTTGAATCCAACCAGGTTTCCAATGCAATCGCTCTGGGCGATCTGGATAATGATGGGGATCAGGATGTCGTCATTAATTGCCTGAACGCTCCAGCCTTGGTCTACGAAAATATCAGTCAACGCGCAAGAGTCGCCGTCAGACTCAAAGGGCGTCCGGGAAATACACGCGGGATTGGAGCACGTATTTCCTTGATTGAGGCTGCCTTCACTCAAAGCCAGGAAATCATAGGAGGTGGCAGATATCTTTCAGGGGATCAGGCACAGCGCACGTTCGCTCTCACGCGTCCATCCAATGAAAAGAAACGTATCGAAGTTCGGTGGCGAAGTGGTCTACTGTCAACTATTCAAGGTATTGAAGCCAACCACCTGTATGTGATCCATGAACCTGAGTCCTCAGTCGCCAAGAGGCAAGGCGAAGGTCCCAAGGATGCTCGAGCAACTTTATTTAGAGAGGTCTCTTCCGTCAATAAACAGCATCATGCCACGGTAAAACCGGATAGCCGCCAGTCACAGCCTACATGGCCTCTTGACCGTTCTACATTAGGCGAAGCATTGGCTTGGATTGATATGGATACTGATGGAGATGAAGATCTGGCTGTGAGCGGCGGAAGCAATGCATCTGCGTGGTTTACGAACAAAGGCAAGGAAAACTTTGAGACCAAAATCGAGAGAAAAGGCATGAAATCCAGATCGGGCGAATCAGGCTTTGCATCCGCTCCTTTGAATAACTCGCCTGGACTATTGGCCATTCCTCAACAATCCGATCCGACTGCAGCGAATGCCTTGATCCACTGGATGGCTGATGGCGCTGAAAAAGAGATCACGAAATTACCTGCCGGAGCATATGGGCCTTTGGCAGTTTCAGATGTGGACAATGATGGCGATCTTGATCTGTTCGTTGGGGGACAATCCCCGTGGGGTAATTTCCCGGTTTCATCAGACTCCCTTCTATTGAAAAATGAACACGGGGATTTTGAAGTCGATGAGACCAACGCAACATCGATATCCCGCTTGCACAATATTCAAGGCGCCATTTTCTGCGATTGGGACCTGGACGGGGATTCGGATTTAATCACAAGCAGTGAGTGGGGCAAGATCCGTTGGTTGATCAATGAAAAAGGAACCTTCAATGAGCAAAACAAGGGGATTGGATCAGAAAAATTCCGAGGCATATGGCAAGGTCTTGCATCCGGTGATTTCAATGAAGACGGGAGACCCGATCTTGTCGTTTGCAACAGGGGGGAGAACACGCAATGGGCTCAATGGAGGACCGATCGTTTCCGGCTTTATTACAGCAAGACAATCCGCAAGCATGAAACAATCACCTTCCGATCCTATTTCAACCGAGATCAGTGGTTACCCATCAGCCCACTGGAGGATGTATCCACATGGTTGACGGATGCAAATATGCGGTTTGCCAGTCATGCGGATTACGCCTCCAGAAGCCAGGAAGAAATATTGGGTGATTTTTTGCATGAATTTGAATATCTGGAAATCGATACACTCGAGACAGTCATTTTACTTAATTTGCCAAACGGTATTGAAAAAGTGGCATTAAATCCAGTAGCACAGTGGGCGCCTTGCTTTGGCCCAACGGTGGCAGACTTCAATAATGACGGACATGAGGATGTTTTTCTAAGTCAAAATCTGGACACCGGCAATCATGAGTGGGGGCGCATGGATGCAGGCCACGGGTTACTGCTTCTCGGCGATGGCGAAGGCAGTCTGAATGCCATTCCATCCACAGCAAGTGGCATTCGCTTGAAAAACGAGCAACGTGGCACTGCAACTGCTGATTTCAATCAAGATGGTAAAATGGACCTTGCCGTTCTCGAGAGAGGGGAAGGAGCTCACCTTTTTGTAAACCAGACTGAACACACCGGAGTGACTGTTTCACTCGAAGGACCATCTGCCAATCCACATTGCATTGGAGCAAGACTGCAAAAAATCAATCTACAAACAGGAAATGTTTATGGGCCTGCAAAAGAGATTCAATCGGGGTCTGGTTACCGATCGCTGAATTCTCTCAAACATGTTTTCGCACATCCGGGAAAAGCGTTTCAAATCCAGGTTACCTGGCCCAACGGCAAGATAAGCAGGCACTCTATTCCATCGGGAATCACCAAAGTAACCCTTCAACAGCCTTGAGGAGTTTTCAACGAGCCACCCAAAAACGAAATGAAAGCAAGCGTTATCAGATCCGTCATGCATCTCCGAAACTTGACAAAGCCACGTCAACTCATCAGCTTGCACATTGATCAACACGCATTACATGCCTGACCAAATCAGCACGATGAGTTGACCGACAAAAAAACAAGGAACAGCTTTGAACCAATAAACCTCGACCAGTCATGGGAAAAAAGAAAAGAAAACAACAGCTTACACCGAGCCATCAGCAAGCTAATGAATCTTTGACCGGGACCTGGATCCATTTCGTTCGCGCGCTCCTCGCAAGTGCTATGGCAATTACAGCCTATCTGGCATTTGTCAGTTTATCCAGCGAGGGAGGAACCCCGGGATGCGGTCCGGATTCAGGATGCGATCAAGTGCTGACGAGTCCTTGGGCCTATTGGTTGGGCATTCCCGTTTCCCTCCCCGGACTGGCCTTGTACGGTGTATTTCTGTTGAGCACTTTTTCTTTGAAGATGAATCATTTGGGGAAGGCCAGGCGATCACTGAATGCACAGACTGTTTGCGCGTTCAGCGTGCTTGCGGCAGCCATTTGGTTTGTAGGTGTCCAAGCTTTCAAAATCAGGGCATTCTGTCCTTACTGTTGTACCGCACATTTACTGGCAGGTATGGCTTCTATTCTCTTTTTAGCAAAAGCGAATTCTATCGGCTCAAAACTATCCGTAAGACTGAACTTCACCAGAGGTGCAGCTGCGGGTGTTGGTTTGGTAGCCGTGATTGCATTGATCCAGATATTGTTCCCAAAGGGACAAAGCGCACCAGAAATCGTCGATCTTGCAGCAAACCCTGCTCCAGAAGGTAATCAAAGCGCAGCCCCTGCGGCAGTGATTCAGAATAAATCAACTCCCGATGATGAGCCAAAAGGCACCATGCAGCCGGCAGCCATGAGTCAGTCCACCATTGCGAACCGTACATTGTCCAAACCTTTATTGATTCCACGAAGCAATTTCAAAATGGAGACCACCGGATTGCCCACACTTGGCGATCTGGATGCACCACACAGGATCGCTTGTATCTTCGATTATACTTGCCATCACTGTCGTAATTTACACGGATTCATCCGCCAGCTTTTGGTGAAATATAATGGACAATTCTCAAGCCTGATGATTCCCATGCCTCTGGATGCCAAATGCAACCGATTGATGAAAAAAACTCCAAAAGATCATCAAAATGCATGCGAATACGCCAAGCTGTGCCTTGCAGTCCACCATGTAGCTCCCGAAAAATATGATGCATTTGACTCATGGCTGTTCAGCAACCACAGATCCGTCAAGACGGTTGGAACGGTCATGAAGCATGCGCAACAATTGGTGGGGGCCCAAAAACTGAAGGAAGCCTTGCAAAGCACAAGGGTCAAAAAGCAGTTGGAATCCAATGTGACTGCCTACGAAACCACTTCCAAAACAGGTCGCAAATCGTCCATGCCGCAAACGATCATCGGTTCTCAAGTGGTTTTTGGCCCACCTCCCAATGTAGAAGCATTGGACAAAATTCTAAGGCAAATCCTGAAGCTCAAATAAAGCAGGCAAACGTTTTAATAGACAGCCTCAATTTCTGACTGATCGCCTTTCAATGGGTAGGTATTCACCTTGCCACCCGGCCATTTCACCCAGAGAGCTCTGACTTTGTTTTTTCCATGAAGCACAGTGACCGGACTGTTTTGAGAATACCACCCATTTCCTGCCTGCACTTCTCTCAAAGGTCCCATCGAATCATCGTAATCTACGAGTCTTAATTGCGATCCAGTACCATGGCGATTTACTCTTGTATGATTTAAACGGACTCTCACTCCTTGCTTGGAATCCGATTGGTTGAGATACAATTTGGTCGCCCCTTCATTCTGGGTCACAACAAAATCAAGGCGGCCATCCTGATTGAAGTCAGCCACTGCCAAAGCTCGCGCATTGCCATGCACTTTCACTCCTGATTCTGCTTCATCCAACACATTAAATTGGCCATCGCCCTTACCAATCAAAATCATTACCCGTCCCTGATTCTGAGGAGGCATGCCTTCTCTCACATGCGATTGATTCTGACCAAGGACCACATCTTCTATCCCATCGCCATTAAAATCTCCCACCTGAAGCCCAAACACAGGAGCCCATTGAACCTCATCGGGCAGAAGAACCTGTTGAAAGGCCCCGTTACCCGAATTCAGAAACAAGCAAGTATCCAGTGTGGACGCGCGCAGGGCAGTGAGAGAGTCCCAATAATGGGCAAATAACTCACGAACAGTTGACGAGCTGTAGCGAGCATTATTACCTGCAAGCTTAAAAAGAAACGGTAGTTGAGCTCCCAGTTCGGACAGGTGACGTTTGGGAGAGATAAGCTTTTGCTGATGATATTCAGTTTCAATAATTTCGCGAACACCCGTCTTGAGAATATCCCCATGATACATATTTAATGGAGATTTCCCTGTTGCCTGCCAGTCACTGTTTCTCCCCCAGTTACCTACGATCAAATCAGGAAAACCATTCCCGTCCATGTCACCTGAAACAACCCCTCCCCATAATCCCGTGTACGCACTCAAACCCCACGCATGGGTTCGATCCTCCAGCTTGCCTCTTGTATTTTGCAGCACTCTGACAAGTCCCCATTCTGTTGTAATAATCAATTCGGCAAACCCATCTCCATTGAGATCACTCCATACAGCACCTCTGGATCGCTGAATGGAGCGCAGCAAATCTTCATGGACTGAATCAAGTCGCCACCCAGTTTCATCCTGGTGCACCAACTGTGAAGGATGAGTCAACGGATAATGACGACTGATATATGTCCCTCCCATGAAAACAGTCAAACCACCTTGACCATTCAAGGGACCTGCAACCATCGGCCCAACACCAGTGAGCGCGGTGGAAAACAGACTTCGGTGCTGCCCCTTTAGATTCAACTCCATCAGGGCTGGCTGCCTGATTGTCTCATAGCCGGTTTGTGCTAGAAACAAATGCATTCGATTTCCAGGCACAGGCATCCCAAGCATCCCTGAGGAATCATTGATCAATCGAAAGTCGAGTTCTTTGGTTTCAAATTCAACATCTCCTTTCCCTATGTGCAGGGTTGGATGCTGACCTTTTTCACCTCCAATCAAGATATCTGTGATTTTATCTCCATTGACGTCCATGCAGATCACGCCGGGGCCATGATGACTCAATGCATAGGGAAGCAATGGTTGCTTGGCGAAGTCATCGGAAAAGGCGGATCTGGAAATATGACTCAACTGCGATGAAGCATCACGGAACAGAGGAATGAAGGCGGCTTGATCCGTTGGGATATCCACCAAATCGCTCCATTTATCAGATGCTTCTGGTTGATGAACGGTATAACGATGGTTACGTTTGATTCCCTCCAAAAATGAAGATGTTCCATCGGGCCAGACAATCGTCAGGGTTGATGCTTCTTTCGAGGATAACATTGCAAAAACTTGCTCGGTATCCCCGCCTGACAAATACCGACCGCCCGATACAATGGATCGCGTCGCACTGTTCGACTTGCCATCATTGAGCACCATTTTGCTACCTATGGCCTGGGTGTTGGAAGGAGTCCCTTTAAGCCGGATAGCCACTCGATCTTTGGAGGCATCATTACGGAATAAACGTGCAGAACCATTCAAACAGTTGAGCACCAGATCCCAATCACCATCACCGTCAAGATCGCCAACAGCAAATCCCTGATGGATCCCCTTTTTTCCTGTCCCCCAGAGATGAGTCACTTCTTCAAACGTGCCGTTACCTTTGCCACGATAAGCGACAACCGGCATTTCAAGTCCGGGGTAAAGTTCAATATGTTGCATCATTTCATCCGTAAATGCCTTCTGCCGGGCAGCATCGGTGGAGTAGCGATCCCATGAATGCTGGCGCGATTGAATCAGGCGAAGGGTATCAGAATCCTGCATGTCGTGGGGGTAACCTGCCGAGATAAGCACATCATCGATCCCATCCAGATCGGCATCCATGAAGATAGGACACCAGGACCAATCCGATGCCTCCAAACCGGCAAAATGCGAGGTTTCAGTGAATGCCCCCTTACCATTTCCCGTGAACAAGGTGTTGTATGGTAATTGAAGTCTTGGACCGTTCAATGATGGTATGCCACCAACCATACTCTCGGCAGGTTGCTGCCTTTTCCTCAGAACAGGATCACGACTGAGCATATCAACCACGAATAGATCCACATCTCCGTCCCGGTTTACATCTGCTCCATCTACTCCCATTGAACTCAGTGAAGTGATATTCAAAGCCTCACCGGAAAGTGCGTCAAAACTTCCCTGACCATCATTGATCCATATCCTGTCAGGAGTCCAATAATCGTTGCAAACATACAAATCGACGTGACCATCTCCATTCAAATCCCTGAACATTGCAGACAAGCCCCAATCCTTGGGCGCCGCTTTCAAAGCTTGCCCATTCTCACGAAAAGCGCCTGAGGTCCAATCCACAGGGGTCATTTTCCCTGAACCATTATTAAGGTATAAAATGTCAGACTCGCCATATTCATGAATTTGCCCCTCATGAATAAAAACCCGATCAGTCAACTCTTCGGACGGCATCAACCTCCCCCTCACCCGCCTGACTGGTACCCGCGCTTGATCACGAATATCATTGGAACGGTAATTTGCAACGTAAAGGTCAAGGGTACCATTTCCATCGACGTCCGCCAGCGCCATGCTTGTTGCCCCGAATTCAGATCCGGTGCCGGCCTTTTGCGTTGCATCTTCAAACTCGAGTCCGCCTTGGTTAAAAAACGATCGCACTCCCATCCCAACGGTACTCACGAGTAAATCAAGATATCCGTCGCCGTTTAAATCAGCGAAGACAGCACCACGGGAAGGAGCCCCTGGGTTTTGAAGTGAAGGAGGAATCGATACTTTCTCAAACTTCCATTGACCGAGATTTCGATAAAGGTGATTGGACGAATCGATTCCACAAAAAAACAAATCAGGAAGTCCGTCATTATCCCAATCACCCACAGCAACGCCAGAGCCATTGAACAAAACACGATTGGCTGCCCCTTTCCGAGGGTCCAGATCATTACGAAAGGAAACCTGTGTTTCCACAGCATTCATCAAGGTAAAGCCAGGACCTTGATCACCTGCAACTTTTAATGATGTTATTTCGACTTGTAGTTCTTCCGCAGACAGCCCTGACACACAGGGAAGACAAAAACAGAGGAGAACACCCCAGAAACTTCGATTCAGGACATGAAAAAACATTTTCACCAAATATTCGCCACTGTTAAAAACGGAGCATTAAAATTCCCTTAACCTGGGATGACACCAGTGGTTAATAATCCTTTTTTGCAAGACTTACACAAATAATCTCTTTGTCATTTCGAACATAAATATTCTGATGTGCAAATGCGGGATGGCTCCAGACAACATCACGCCCGAACGCTTCATTGGTCGGATCCAGAAGATGGGCTCGGCTGATTTCGTGATATGATTCAGCTGTGAGCCGGGCAAGGATCAAATCGCCCGTCTCACTGAATAGAAAATAGCGGTCTTCATGTTTGACGACAAAGGCAGTCCCATGGCGCCCTGAATTCCCTTCACCAATCGTAGGCTGATGCGTTTCCCAGAGGCGCTTTCCATCTTCAAGTCGTACCGCCATGAATGAACTTGATTCAACATCGCAGCCATAAATAATGCCGTCTTCAATGAAGGGAGTCACATTGACAGAGTAAAGAGCACTCCGAGCATTTCCCCTCCAGGCAATCCTGGCAGCGGGCTTGAGGGGGTCCAACTCAATCATCGCCCCGACATTTCCAATCGCACTGACGAATAAGGAATCTTCATATAATCTTGGAGCTGCGATGGAAAGATTGTAGCCGGGTTTCAGAGGAATGGACCAATGGGATTCGCCTGTTTCGGGATTGAGACTGTTCAATGATTCGGGGTGCCAGATGAGCAACTGTGAAACACCTCCGTGCTCAATCCAGGTTGGAGGACCGTAACCAGGTTCAGGAGCCGACAGAGCACGCCATTTTTCATCCCCCGTATCCGCATCAAATGCCACCAAGACACTCCCCGCTCCTCCTACTAAACTGTAGAGAGTATCCCCTTTGGCCAGAGGATGACTTGAAAAGCCCCAGATCGGCGTTTCAATGTCATAGTCTTTTTTGAAATCCTTGTGCCAAATCAACTTTCCATCTTTCGCAGACAAGCAACTCAATCGCCCCTCGGCACCAAGAATATAAACTTTGCCCTGATGCACCGTAGGCGTGCTGCGTGGACCAGCCGCATAGGATATATTGTAGTATTGTAGATAATCGTATGCCCACTCAGTGGCACCTGTCGCGGCATCCAGACAAAGCAAGCGTTCGCGACCCTCCAACAGGTTTTTACCACTGGGATTATTTTTCAGTTGCCCCTCTCTTTTGACGTAGTCGAAAAGATAAACCTTTCCATCAGCCACGGCCGGCCCTGAGTATCCAAGCCCTGCTTTGACACGCCAGATACGCTTGAGCCCGCTCTCAGGAAACGATTCAACAATTCCCTGCTCCTGCCAGATACTGGCACGGTCAGGCCCCATCCACTGTGGCCAATCCGTCGCGTGAGAAAAATGAAGACCTGAAACTAAAAGGGCCAGGAGACAGATCTTGAGGGAAAACCATTGCGTAGGCTGTGTGGTAATTTGAAACATGATCTCGGCAGCCTAATCGGCTTCTACTAAAAAATAAAATGAAAGATGCGTGTATTTCTCTGCGGATGTACCTGACGTGGTTCAACGACTCGAGGCGTTTCCACTTGTGAATGCCGGAGTACATCCAAGGAAACCAAACGAGGCTCCCATTGGCTGAGAACAGGCGTTTTGGCAATCACGTATCCGCCTGATCCCGACTGTGTGGATTGACTGATCTGAGCCGCCAATTCCTCTGGAGATACTTCCCAACCCTGAAGCACTGTGATGAGTCGTCTGGCTTCAACGCTCGACCGATCATAACGTTTCATCTCGGTTTGAAAACTGCTGATCGCCGATGAAACCCATCCTGCCGTTTCCTTGTAATGATCCAGATCCCGCCCCAGATCCTTGTATGTGAGCAGGGCACCCATGACAACAGGCAAAACAACTCCGAGCATGAACCCGATGATACCGCCCCCGATAGACAGACGATTTATGTTCATAAAAATTTGATCTTTAGTGAATCATAATTTGTAAAAGAAGAATTGCCTTCAAACCGAAGGAACGCAACTCCAAGCAAGACTCAACATACCTCTTTTTTGAATACATATGCGAACAAGATGCGGATAACAGTTTTTGCTTTCGCTCAAGTTTATTATTCCGTCATATCTGACACTTGAGATCTCAGACTGGGGCTGGTTCAGAAATGAGTGCTAAGGACATAAGAATGGTATCGATGATCGATTAGCATGATAGATCTTTGTGTTCGATCGATAGAAAAAATAAAAAAAACTCGCCAAAATTCCCAATACCGCAAGGCCTGGCGTTCCAGGCTCCGGTATAGCGATGTGCACTCCTGAAAAATTCGTGGGCAAGGAAGCAGGTTTATCCATGTTACCAAGGATCACTGAAAAAGGATCTGAAACCCCCTTCAAAAATGGATTATTTGAATTCCATGCAGCGACACTCAAATCCACCTTACCGATAATACCATCGATGATCCGGGGCCCTGATGCGAAGAAACCCGCCCCAGAAACACTACCGGGACTGCCCAGCAAGGTTCCGTCAGGCAATGCAAATGATACCCGCCATGCGATTCCTACCGGTTTACCATTCAAGGTCACAAGCCCACCGCTGTTGATGTTGGATAATTGGATAACGCCTTGAGCGCTGGCGTCAGCAAACGCAATCAGCAAAAGGAAAATTGTGACTACTTGTTTCATGATGAAATGGATTGTAATCATTTATAGATCCAACATGAGCCATTGAAAAGTATGGAACAGCCGATCACACAGAAAGCGTTTATTGGTCACAAAACCGCTGTGCTGGTACATCGGTAAAGCTCAATGAATTTCACATGGAAAACGCCATCTACCCTGATCAGGCAAATGGCGCTTTGAAAGAGTATTTACAAACCCATAATCTACCTCTGGCGTGGCTCAATACATACCCATTATTTGATAACCACTGTCCACGTAAAGGACTTGTCCAGTGATGGAAGCAGAGCCTTCACTAGCCAGGAAAGTCCCTGTGGCTCCAAGCTCTTCAGGGAGCACATTGCGCTTCAATGGAGAATTGGCCTCATAATGTTTGAGCATCGCTCCAAATCCGGAAATCCCTCGGGCCGCCAATGTGTTCATGGGCCCTGCACTGATGCAATTGACACGGATTTTTTTCGGCCCAAGATCGTAGGCAAGGTAGCGTGTGGATGCTTCCAGTGACGCCTTGGCAACACCCATGACGTTGTAATGAGGCACCACCTTTTCAGCCCCATAATACGACATGGCAACAATGCTGCCTCCATCCGTCATCAAGGGAGCAGCACCTCGTGAGAGAGCCACCAATGAATAGGCCGACACATCGTGGGCTACTCGAAAGGCTTCCCGACTCGTACTCAGAAAATCCCCTTCGAGTGCATCCTTGGGCGCGAATGCGATGGAATGCAGCAACAGATCCAGTTTGCCATGCTTTTCCTTGATCTGCGCAAAAACTTGCTCGATCTGTTGGTCAGAACTGACATCACAAGGTAACATCAACGTGTCTTCACCAAATGTTCCCACCAGCTGTTCGACATTGTCCTTCAAACGTTCACCCTGATAAGTGAAGATCAATTTCGCACCAGCATCTTTCCATGCCTTTGCGATCGCCCAGGCAATCGAGCGTTTGTTGGCCACTCCAGCAACCAAACCGATTTTTCCTTTTAACGTACTCATAATATATACTGCCTCATGATTGTCCCTGAAAGGTTCGCAAGTCAATGATAGGCTTAAGCAGAAATAGCCAGACTCATTTCGAAGGAATCACAGGAAGCTTCAAATATGAAGGGTGAGCGGCATCATGATAAATGGTCTGATGCGCGGGAAGTAGCTTCACATCCGTTCCGAAGGGCAGGCCGGAATTGGGATTACGATCATATCTTGGAAAATTGCTGCTCGAAACTTCAAGCCGAATACGTTGCCCCCGCAGGAATACATTGCTGGTGACCCACAAATCTAATTCGTATCCCACGATACTCTCAGGCTTGATCAACATGGCCTGATTAGTATCGTGAGAAAAAAACACTGAAGCTATTCGAATAAAGAAATAAAAAACGAAAAGGCAAAGGGAAGGATGCTTTGAGCTTCATGACGCCTTTGGCTTTGAACACGCACTTCCCGAGGTTCAAGAACATAAGCAAAGCATGGGAAATCAGGGAGACAACAGAACACTCGCTCGCCCCGCATATGATGAAGACACATAAATATACATCATCTCGATTGATCCTTGCAGGCATTCCCGGCTGCCTTGCCTGAGCACGGTCAATTTCCCATGTCAGTGCTCAAGACAAAACGTCCCCGGAGATCAATCGCTCCGAATGGAGGTCAGAATATACATTTTGACTGGTTAAGATAGATCGCAGAGGCAAGGGTTGCCTTTAACGAAATAGGATAAACCAACAAGCACTCCTAAGATCTGGAACACATGATCAAGGCTGAGGATCTGTTGCGCCTACTGCGTTTTTCTTTACCCGAACGATACGTTCTGCCCTGTGCCATTTCCCGTTCACATCGGTTGCCCTGACCTGCAAGGCATGAACTCCCACTCCTATGTCTGGATTCAGTCTCCCTTTCCAAAGGTGCCGTGAATCGACTGGCGCTGAAATCCTTTTATAAGGAGAAGGGGGAGTTTCTGGTTCACGATCAAACACGGCTTGATGATTCGGATCTTTTTCGAGTGATTTGTCCATAGTCTGCCAGTTACCCTCACTATTCCACCGCACCTGAACAACCGAATCATCCCAACCGTTGAAAACGTTGACGTAAACAAGGGTTTCTTTGACATTTCCCAGTTCAATGCTGTCCGGAGCAAACACAGACATTTGAAATTCTTCAGGGCCACGAGCTGCTTTGAAAACGATTTCAGGCTTCCGGTTTTCGGAGAATTTAAGAATCGTATAACCGTTCGGTGCACCGTCTCGCATGGTGGTGTGCGGAACACCCCATTCATCAGGCAAACCACTCCACCAACTGCCACTGACCGTTACATTGATCAAATGATGGTGCGGCTCGGCCCCCATCCAACCATCTTTTTTGCGGATCAATTGATGCGCTTGCCAATGAGTGTGCCCAGAAATGGAAAAGGTATAAGGACGATGCTCGATGAGTCGATACAGATCCTCACGGTTTGCCACGTTGGTCAATGGAATATGCATCATGAGGACGACCAGCTTATCTTCTGAAACCAATGCAAGATCGTTGCGAATAAAATCCAGTTGAGTTTGTTCGATACCACCACTGTAACTGCCTGAACCCTCCGGCTTGGCTCCACCCCAGAGAATGTTATCAAGCACAAGGAAATGCACCGGACCATAATCAAACGAATAATAGTTTGGACCATATGTGCGTGTGAAGGTCTCATCCGAATCGGCATCCACTGCTGAATCGTAGTTAATATCATGGTTACCGATCACGTTGTACCAGGGTATTCCTATCAAGGCGATGGTTGCGTTCAGAGGCTCGAATACCGCCAAATCATCAAATACGATATCACCCAGCGTCACACCAAATTTAGCAGAAGTTCCTATTAATTCTTCGACAACGTCATGCCCGATGTATTCCACTTCACGGACATTTCTTGGTTGCGGATCACCAAAAAATACGGCTTCAAATTTTTCTGGTTCCTGAGCCTGTATAAGCGGAAAATCAATGGAGGAAGGTAATGGTCCCGTGGGTGCAATACCCGGAAAACTTTGATCAGGTGAGCCTGCTGGTTTGTGGGTGTAGAAAAAGCGCGGTAGTTGATGCCCATTTACAGGCGTCATCCAATCACGCGGTTTGATGACAAAGAATGTGACATCCTCATCACCCGGCAATTCCCATCGTCCCTCTTCGTCCGTCGTAGAAATTTCCAGTTGATTTGAAACCTGAACGCCGGAAACCCCTGGTTCGCCTTGATCACGCTTTCCGTTACGATTTTGATCATGATAAACCACACCTCGTGCGAGATCAGCTTGTACGGCCAAGGTGCCAAGCCCCAGAAAAGCAGCTGTGATGATTTCGCTCATTTTACTGAAGGAAAAAAATCTGAGTCT
>ERZ802830.243-NODE-243-length-54244-cov-12.3815_pt1 | contig 54244 bp, 56 predicted proteins | sample MGYA00345654_ERZ802830 | MGnify/ENA primary metagenome ERZ802830 (study PRJEB30503, sample SAMEA104212375) | marine metagenome | biome: Westerlies Biome; feature: [SRF] surface water layer (ENVO:00010504) within the epipelagic zone...; material: water...
CCGTTTCAGTCCCATAGTCAATCTCCTTTGTTGCAGTAAATGCTATCAAAGGAGCTGCATCAAACCGCGACAGGTCCATTGTACTGAAAGCGCACGGTGCCTTTGAGGTGCCACAAATCTGTCGGGAGCCAGAAACTCACCCACAACCAAGTTGGATAAGGCGCACTTGATCACCAAGTTTAAGATTACCACTGCTAAGCACCTCCGCGTAAATACCCATGTTGGAGTGACCAAGATGTTTTTGTAACAGCTTCGGGATGTCTAAGTCACGCTTACCAGATTGAAGATTGACCTGAGTTGCCGGACACCTTTTAGTACGTAGAACGACTTTCATTTCGATTTCACCTAAGGCGATGTGCTGACCGACAAGATCAAGCTCGCTAAAAGGGGGAAAGCCTGAAAAATGGATATTTCCACGAAAGCGAGCTGGATCAACAGACTGACCAATTACCTGTGAAAAATGTGTGACACTGTTCAGATTGATAAGAGACACACTGTTCATCATCTCAGGCGATACAACAGACACATCCGTGAATTTATGCGGTTCTGCTGAGTACAAAGTCGGCTGTAGGTCAGGCGGAAATCCAAGAAGGTCGGCAAGGAAACTTGATGCAGCCTCGCGACCGGAACTTGAAGCCAAGTCAAAAGACGCTTTGTTCCTATCTCGTCTAATTGACAGGGTCTCGGTTACCTCGTCAAAATGGGTATCGAGCAATGCCAGTCCTTCCTCTCGTGCAAGCATCACAAACTTCGTTTTTGGAAGCGGTTTAGGGTCGTTGGGATCAAAGCCGCTTTCAGGGCGTGCGAAACCAAAAGCTCGATCTAATGGAAATCCCTGTCCCTTAGTTAAGGCGACCTTCTGAAGAGGTTGTGCGGTGAGACCTTTGATTGGATAGTGGTAGAGATTTTCCACGTAGCTGCTCATCTTAGCGTGTCTCCATTTGTCATAGGGGTTGATGGCTATTATCGTGCACAGGTCTTAAAGCTATGTCGACCGTAATCAGAAACTGACAAAACCTAGTTTCCAACTGTTGTAGGGTTTGACTTCTTTGAAAACGATAAGGGAAGCCGGGAACTACAAACCGCGGCCCGCGAACCAAGCAACACCTATCAAATCAATTGTCGATAGTACTGCCAGAGCAGAAGTAATAGCTAACCGCAGCCCAGCATCAAGACTTCAGGGGCCCGTGCAGCGATCGGCGACGTTCGATCCGGTTTGATGGCGTTTGGTCTCCAGATGATGGGGGGGGCTTCGCGGACCGCGGGGCTTGGGCTGGGTTTTTGGCAAGCATTTTGTGGCGCGGAGGTATTAGACACTATGTAACTGGCTAGGTTCTCAGTTTGAGCCGGATCAATATTACCCTTGCAATTTAAGGCTGGGCTGCAAAATGCAGATCAGGGGGCACGTTCAACGCTCTTCATTTACTTGGTCCACTCGCTCTTATAATTGTGGTGGCCAAAAGTACAGTTCCCAGACCACCGGCCAGACTAAACGCCAGCGAGATTCCAATATGATCAGCTAAGCCTCCCAAGATTATTGCTCCTGTGGCGGTTGCACCGATACTAACCATAGTCCAAAGGCTCATAACACGGCCGCGAAAGTCATCATCCAGATCGATTTGAATCGCTGTTTGGACCGATATACCAGCTAAGGTTCCCGCAAATCCAAGATAGGAAATACATAAAAGTGTAAGACTCCAAGAAGTGGATAATCCTACCAGAGGCAGTAGGCCAATACCAAGTAATGCGCTAGCGAGCGCAAATTTTGGTAATTCTCTGACCAATTGACTGGGTGTAAATGCTTTTATTACTCCAGCAATTAGCGCACCAAATCCTGCGCTAGATGTGAGTAACCCAAGCCCTGTGGCGCCCCTGCTGAAAACACCATCGGCAATGACAGGAAGAATTTCTAAGGTGCCCCGGATCAGAAAAGCATAAAGTGCTGTGACTAAAAAAGCCTGACGAATAAGTGCGTTTGCAAGAGCGTATTCAACACCATTTTGAAAAGCAGCGATAAAAGGCTCATTATTAATTATGGAAGATGATCGCTCTCGAGGGCGTAGCAGACTTATTGCGAAGATGAACGGCAAATAGAAAACGGTTTGAACAAGGAGGGCTGTGCTTATACCCCAGCCCGCTATTAGCCATCCACCAATGGCGGGTCCCGTCAATCTTGCCAAATTGAAATTGATTGCGACAATTGAGACCACAGAGGCAACCGAGGTACGATCGACCAGCCTCGGAGCTAGTGACAACCTCACGGGATTGTGAGCTGAGGTGACTAATCCAGATAAAAAAGACAGAAATGAAAGAAGTATCTCATCAAGAATTCCGAAGGTAAAAAAAAGATAAAAACCAAGAGAAATAATTAATAAAAGTATCTGCGTCAGCTTTGCTACTTGCGTTATTCTCATTCTGTCGACCAAGACCCCAAATAACGGTCCGGTGACCATTGCTGGAGCAAAATTGACGAATGCGATAAATCCTACAAACGTTGCTGACGATGTTAAGTCCCACGCGATCCAACCAATGGTCACCCGTTGCATCCAAAGTGCGTTTACTGCAAATAAATTACCGCCCAGATAGATGCGGAAATCTCTGAACGTGAGCGCGGATAGATTCATCTGAAATCGATACCGTATCTATTAAGCAGATACCACGCGAATTTGTTTTAATTAAATAAAAACCCCATAGATATAGAGCGACAGTTTCACTCATGATCCCATCGAAAATAGCCCTGCCAAGCACTGCGGCCTCACATGAACCACTGTATCGGCGATCGGGATTACTGCAGCAATGTTGTAAGGCTAGCTCCCCCTTCAAAACGGTGCACGGTCCACGCGCTAGGGGTTGAGGTTTGGGGTGGTGGATTTATTGGAGGAGAGTTTTGTTTGAGGTGCTCCAGCAGTAGATGCGCGTCACGCTGCATGGCTAATGCGTTGCGTACCAAGATCGGGGGTAACTTGACCCGATCCTCAAACGTCAAACTGCAAGGCTCAAAAGGGACCTCAGATCATTGGTCCGCGCCTCGAACCACGGCCCTTCAGTATGAGCGTTGTAAATTCATTTGGGGGTAATTTTGTTAGGGGCACATTTCTATTCACGCAATAATTTCAAGCCAAACCGTGCCGCTGCTCTCGCTGAGTGGCGTTAATTGTTGCGCCCATAAATGAAAGCCATGCGGGCAATCTGATGCGAGTTTTGATTAATTTGACAGCACCGCCCGCTTTGCTCATTCCCGAGCATGTCTATGGCCTAACCACCAACGGTAGAAAGAAGCTCGTTGCGCTGTTCATCAGACAGCATGGGCATCTTTACAATAAGTTCCAGCCCAATTTCCTTGCTGTTCAGATCATTCAAAACGGCATCTAAGCCAGTAACCGCTATATTAGGGTGTGCCTCCCAAGCTCCTATAGCAACGCTGCCTTGATATAAGGCGCAAGAGTTAGTCGCATATTTGGCCAAACTGGCAAAACCCCCGAAGCCTTTGTCTGCGCCCAAGACTAACCGGTTGGCCAAAAAGTCATACTGCGGATAATATTCCTGACATAACGTCGCTACGTATTCACGTCCTGCCCATTCAACAACCACATCGTATTTGCCGGCTAAAACACTGTCATGGATCGCTAAATTACCCATGGCTGTGATGCTGGCGCCAGATGTAGGCAGCAAAATCGGCTCATCCAACATCAAAAAATCATCCATTGAGAATGCTTGAACGGGCTGCTCGCTAACAAAGCTGTCAAAAGCAGCAGCATAAACATTTCCAAATGGGGTATCTGCATTACTTACGATTTGGCCTTGGCTGTCCATCCCGCTGAATAAGCTTTCAGGCACACGACGAACGTGGTTTTTGGGATCATTTGCCGCGACATGTGAAAATTCTAACCCACCAAGATTTTTGAAATATGCGCCTCTTACCAATTGCGCGTTTTGTTGATCGTCTGATCCCCCCCAATAAACGCAATGTCAGTCCGGCCATCTGAGTCAACATCATGGAACTGGAAGTTCTCTATGAAATTGTTCCATTCGTTTCCTTCATGTTCTGCCACATAGTCATCTGGGGCGGTCACTATTGGATAGAACGAAGAAGCGTATGAGCCGTAACCCATGTTTTCGATAATTTGCACACCGGTGCCAACGTAGAGAATGCCTGCCCGTGACAACACTACGTCTAGATCACCGTCCGTGTCTAAGTCCCACAGGCCGACTTCCGGCACTGTTCCCCAATCGTCAACCTTGGGCAATCTAATAGAACGGGTGAAGTTACCACGACCGTCATTGAGTGCGATGCCTGTGGGAGATGAACCTCCATATTCATGGCCCGCATGAACTAAATCAAGGTCTCCGTCTCCATCCATATCGCCCAGTTCAATTGCAAACGCGTTGACGTCTCCACATGTGCGCCTCGACAAGAAGCCCGTGCCATCATTGAACCAACACGTCAGTCGATTTGCTAATTCCGTGAGGACTATATCGACGTCTCCATCGGCGTCCAAATCACCGACTGCCCCACCATGGTCAAAAATTTGATAGTTTGGGTCAATCAGGTGCGTTTGAGAACTTTCCACCCAGGTGCCATCGGCTTGACTCAGAAAATAGCTGTCGCGAATGCCGTTATGGTGACCGATTGCGTGATCGGCGATAAACAAATCAAGGATACCATCGCTATTAAAGTCAGCGACTAGATTTTGCCTGGCGAGAGAGTGTCCAGGAACATCACGTCGGTCGATGAAAAGATCGCTGCGATCGATGAATGCTCCGCTTTCATCCTGTAAGAACAAAGTCGGTCCAGGCATCTCACCCTCGCAATCGCGACCACCACAGAGTCCAGCCGTATCTTCTCCTGTCACCTCGACGTTTTCGGGATTCATGGTTCCCGTGTAGATAAAATCGAGAAGCCCATTATTATCGAAATCGTAGTTCGCCCAAAAATGCCCGAACCAATACCTTTCATTTGTGATTGCAGGACTAATTGGCGGATATAAATATTCAGCATTAGAATTCTCGTGCTCAGCGCCAGAGAATGGAGTTGTCCTGATACTTTCGCCGTCGGACACTTCTATAAGAGCGGTTAAATCAGTGACATTAAAATGATCAGGGTCGTCATCTTTATAGTCAGTCTGTTCGTAGAATTCGGCAATTGCAGCTGCTGTTCTGGGTCCATAAGCGCCATCGACGTGACCTGCGTCGTATCCAAGTTGGTTCAAGATAAACTGGGCGGTGAAGACTGGATGCTGCTCTAGCCGTGTGGTTGCTGCTGCTTCCGATTTCAATAGTTGCGCTGCGGCTGTCAGTGTTACGGCAAAAAGAACAACAGTCTTTTTCATGACTACTCCTATATCTTCGTTTGAGTATTCCTGATGAGCCAAAATATTTCAACCTTTCGAGGGGACTTTGTAAGAGCAAACTGACCTGAAGCGGGTAGGGCTAATTTATAGATTCGATGGATGACTAAGCACTCTGCATTTCGTTACTTTAAACTTTGCCCGGGGTTCCTTGACCATGTTGCCTAGGCCTGTTGACCGGGAACCAAGAGCCACGGAACATATAGGATCGAACTTTGTCCTGCTTATCGTGTTACTGGATTGAGTTGGCATTTGATTGTTTTGCTTGGATCACGGCCAGATACAACCAGCCTTCGCGCATCCAGACATAGCTGATATCGCCTGCCCATTTTTGATTGGGCGCATCAGCCGCGAAGTCCCCATCCAGCAGGTTCGGCGCAATGTTGAACTTGTGATCGCTGTCGGTCGTGACCTTATGTTGACGCGTTCGCACGACCGAGATGCCGTTTTGACGCATCAACCGGCCAACACGGCGGTGCCCGACGTCCAAGCCGATCTGTTTCACTCTTCCGTCATGCGTGGCCTGCCATAACGGCCCGGGCTGAGACGTGAGCGTTGTTTGATATGTGCCAGAGTGACCAGATCAGACCGCCGTCTGCGACTGGCAGGCCGGCTGGGGAAAGCAGGTAGACCACGTGCGCTGACGCAAACAACATCGTATAATCAGTTGGCTTGAAAGCTGGCTCTGTGTTCTTCGACAAATCCAAATTTCATCGCCTTAGGCCCGCAAAGAACTGGGGGCCATTTTTTAAATTTTTCTTTCTTCCCTGAGAAGCCGAACTTCACGTCGAAGTAGATCATTCTCTTTGGCGAGGTCTAAATCCTTTTTTGAAACCATGTCAGTATCTCGATGCGCCGTGATCCATTTGTTTAGTGTCGACATGCCGATACCCAGATCATCAGCCACCTGTTTCCGCGTCAACCCACTGGTTAACCCGATGCGTACCGCATCTTGGCGGAATTCTTCCGTCTGTTTCAGTCCCATAGTTCGTCTGCTTTGTTACAGTAAAAGCTATCAAAGGAGCGGTATCAAACCGCGACAGGTCCACATCTTGTGTCAGACATGACATCGCTCTCTACCTCAATTCTGCCAGCAACGTTTAAGCCTCGACCTTCATGATGTTTGAGATAGCGAGAACAATCGCCGCAAAATACGGTTCGATTTCCCCGCTTGTTTTGTTGACGCTGGCTTAGTGTGATTGGAAAGTTCTCAATATTATCAGTCACAACGATACCTCTCGATTAATGGGTCTGTATTCACAATGTAATCGGGCAATTTATACATTTAAGAATAGCTATTTTAGAGCGGAGATTACCATCATGCGTAAGCTCGGCAACATCCTACGCCCAAACAGATGTGATGGCTCTTGAATGCTGAATTGCAGTTAAAAAGTAATCTTAACCGGTCAACTCAGCTTTGAGAGTTCGGAACGCGAACGCTGCAGCCAATGAGCAAATCCCGTGACCTGCCGCGCCGGATCTGTCCACCCGGTGGGCCATCCCATCATCCGATCGGTGAAGGCAGGGTTTAAGTCGAGGGTGCCGTATGAGTGTTTTTCGTCATTGAAAAATGTAGACTTTTGAAATCACTCTCTACACGAGTGTCTGAAAAAATGACAAAATTGGTCTACGGGCAATTTTTAATTGCAGTCCAGATTTATAAGCTGACTTCACAAGCGTTGCACCTCGGCATTCCGCTAAAACTTGAACTGGATTCAATTAATTGCGGCTTTTACTTGCTGCAAAACTTGAATGTCGCTAGAGTTAATTGGCATGCAATAGGGGACATATCATGTTAAAAAAATTACGTTTTTCTCTTTTGACGGCGCTCGGCGTTTGCATATCAATTGGGGCCGTAAATGCAGCGGAGTGGAAATTCAACAATGGGTTGCCAGAAGGCCGGGGTGAATCCAAACAACTGGAAACATTTGCAGCAGACGTGGCCGAGCTGTCGGGCAACAGTCTGACAATCAACGTCTTTCACGGCGGTTCGTTGAACCTTAAAGATAATGATGTTGCGCGTTGGTTGCCGCGCGGGGCTGTTGAGATGGGGCTTGTTTGGGCAAATTACTTGGGCCGCGATGTGCCTGCACTGAATGCGGTGATGGTTCAGGGCTCAGTGGGCAGCCCGGAAGAATTGATCATGGCACTGCCTGAGATTCAAGAAATTTACAGCGAAGTGCTGGCCGAGTGGGACATTGTGCCAACAGGCTTCATGGCGCTGCCACTGCTCAAAGCGTCAATTTTTTGTCGCGAGCAACCTGTGCGTACCTTGGAGGAGCTCAGAACCCGAAAGCTTCGGGTTTGGAGCAACGATCAGGTCGAAACATTTACCAAGCTAGGCGTGTCCGCGCAAATCGTCGGACAGAACGAACTCTATATCGCGCTGCAAACGGGCGTTGTGGATTGTGCTGTGTACCCGGCGCTGTTTGCACATACCATTTCGCTACAGGAAGTCACTAAATATGCGTCTTATCTCTATCCAGTCGCGGGCGTCCCCTATGTGCTTGGCGCGTCTCAAGGCGCGTGGGATGGTCTGACCGATGCCGAGCGTACGGCTGTCACTACCGCGGCTGGCCGGGTCTGGGAACGAACCAACGAATACTCAAAGGCAGAGGAGAACGAGCAGACCGCTCGGGCTAAGCTGACTGAGCAAGGGATTGAGTTTTTGGATGACTTTTCCGATGAGGACCGCAGTGCATTCTTGGATGCAGCATCCGGCACATGGCAAGACATGGCTCAAGAGGCAGGGGGCAAAGCGCCTGAGTATCGTCAACGAATTCTTGAAGTCCTTGGACGCTGAGCTTGAATGACCAACCAATTGATGACTGGCATTCTACTGCTCTGAAGCGGTGCGAAAAGTGGCTGACGTCGCTTTTCGTGGCCTTAGCCGTTTTGGCAGCGATTGCTGGTGCCATGATTGTTGGATTGATTGGTATCAGTGTGGCGATGCGTTATCTCGCGTATGCGCCTTTTCGTTTTACGGAAGAACTTGTAGGGCTTTTGATGACCGGGGCATTTTTTCTAGCGCTGCCACTGGTCACGCTAAGAGGAGAACATGTGCGGGTCCTTATCTTAGTATCAAACTTGCCGGGTCACGTCACCCGGCGGGTCGGCGTATTTGCAGGTCTTTTGGGCTTGGCTTTTTGCCTTTGGTTTTTTGCCTTGTGTTTGCCCTGGTTGGAATTTGCGTTTGACCGGACGATCAAAACCGAGGTTGGGCGCCTGCTCATGTATCCGTGGATGGCCGTGCTTCCGTTATCGATGCTATTGACTGGAGTGGCATTTTTGATGCGCGGCCTCCTTGCCGGAAATAGGAAAGCCAGATGAGCCTTTTTTGGGTTGTGCTTGTTGGTGGCTTGGCGGTGTTCGCGGGATCGGGGCTTGCGCTTGGGGCTGCCCTTGGTCTCACTGGGTTGCTTATTCTCCAGTTTCTGGCTGGCGGTGCGACTTTTGTTGCCGTTGACGCGGTCTGGAATGTTCTGAATTCCTTCACTTTAAGCGCAATCCCCTTATTTATTTTGTTGGGTGAGATCATGCTGCGCAGTGGTGTTAGCCAAAAGATCTACACCGCGCTTTCACCGGTCTTTCAAAGAGTTCCGGGTGGGCTTTTGCACACAAACATTGCCGTGTGCACATTGTTTGGGGCCGTCAGCGGGTCAAGCCTGTCTACTGCGGCAGCCGTTGGGTCAGTGGCTTATCCTGAAATGACAAAACTCGGATATGATCGGAAAATGGTAGTTGGCTCGCTTGCTGGGGGAGGCACGCTGGGGCTTTTGATCCCACCCAGCCTGTCTTTGTTGATCTATGGCGCTTTGACTGAAACGTCGATTGGAAGATTGTTCCTAGCGGGGCTCCTGCCGGGGTTGCTCTTCGCCGCAATGTTTATGGGGTATATTTACTTTCGCTGCCGGTATCGGCCCGGTCTGGTACGCGATGACAGCTCTAAGGTGGGCAGGGGAGCCATTTTATTGAATATTCTAAGCCTTTGGCCCTTTGTCCTTCTTATTCTGACAATTATGGGCAGCATCGCGTTTGGAATTGCGACCCCAACTGAGGCTGCAGGAATTGGGGTGATTGCCACAATTTTTGTTGGCAAATTTTGGGGTGTACTGACTTTGAAGCAACTAGTTGAAAGCCTTTATGCAGCGATCCTTCTTTACGCCTCTATTGCTTTTGTCGTCATCGGAGCCACGATCTTAGCGCAAGCAGTCAGTCTTCTGGGGGTTCCACAGGCAATTTTAGAAACAGTCCGCGCAGCCAATCTGGAGCCAGTAACTGTGCTGGCGGCGGTGGTGATAATATACTTGGTTCTGGGCTGTTTTTTTGACGGGCTGTCGCTCATGATTATGACGCTGCCCATTGTTGTCCCGTTGATGGTAGGGCTTGGATATGATGCGATTTGGCTTGGCGTCATTATCACTGTCATGATCGAGATTGGGCAAGTCACACCGCCCGTGGGCCTGAACCTGTCAGTTCTGGTGTCTGTAACAAAAGAAAAAGTGTCTCTTGGCGAAGCCGCCATGGCAGCCATGCCCTACTGGTTGATCTTGCTGTCAGGGGTGGCCATTTTGACGGTGGTGCCACAAATTGCGCTACTTCTGCCCTCAAAATTGATGTGACGAGTTCAGGCTATATCGCCACCTCAACAAGATCGAGCGGCAAGGCATTCATCATTTCGTGGCCCGTTTCTGTGATTAAGAGCTGATTTTCGATAATCATCCCCCCCAAACCATCAATGTACCACGGGCACTCAAATGCCATCACCATGCCTGGTTCAAAAACTTCTGTTGCGTCGGCAGCTATGAAAGGCCATTCTTCGCTGCCAAGGCCTGCACCCAGTCCGTGGCCAAAATGACCTCGTGTGTAACCGGGAAATCCAGCCTCTCGAATGGCGTTCTGCGTCGCGCGATGTACTTGGGCCAAGGCTATTCCCGGGCGCAGCAGGGCCGATCCGGCAATGAACCCTTGTTTCAACGCCTCATGAAGGCGGATTTTTAATTTTTCAGGCGGTCCAAGTACATATGTTCGCCCGCTGTCAGATGTGTATCCATCCACCAGACAGCCGACATCGACTTTGATCAAGTCACCCGGCTGAGCAGAGGCATTTGCGCCCCAAGGATCCGGTCCAATTGAAATATATTCCCACGACCCGGACAGCGCAGCTTGATCTGGATGGCGTTCTATTGCCGCTGACCAGACTGCGGCCAGTTGATCGCGGGTGACGTCCTGGGCAATTGCATCATGAACTGCTCTAATTCCAATTTCAGCGATTTTTACGGCCTGTCTTAGGCAGGCAATCTCAGACGCTGATTTAACCATCTTGAGCCTTGCCACGACCTTCGTTGCATCGACCAAGTCTACATTGCCAAACGCCTCCTTCAGCTTCGGGAAGTCGAGCATGGAGATTGCCGATGCTTCAAAACCGATAGTCTTTTTGGACAAACCACGTTCGGAAAGCGCGTCTGCGAGATGCCGAAAGCAGATCTGTGGATCAAATGTTGTTGGGCGTTCAAACCCTTGAGAGCGGCCAGCGCCTTGCCAGGCCGACCGAATGAGGCTTTCTGGCGCCTGATCAGGGTCGAGATGATCAATATTGGTGGTCTCAACCCAAATCGGACTTTCTCGGACGTCTTTAATGTGACTGTTTTTGAGAAATTGCTTGGCAAAAAGATCGCTGACTATGGCTGTTTCTGGCATGTTGCTGTCCAAAGGGACCATGACGGCCACAGCACCTGCCTGGCGCCACATCGTCGCAACCCCTGGGGCGGTGCCAGTGGCGTACGAAAAACTCTCAGGTGAAAAAAGGATCAGTGCGTCGATCCCGGCTTGAGACATCAATCGTGAGGCGCGTTGGCGGTCGAGATGTGCCATTGCAGTTTCATTCCAAAATTATTTAGCAGCCTTTAGGATGAGGAACTAAGCATCTGCTGATCTTTCGCGCAAGGATAAATAAGGTGCGCGTGCAGGACCGGCTGTCCGCCAGTATTATCAATAATTAGATTTGGTGACCGGGCCGACGCGCGCTCTTATAGCTGAAAACATCCTTAAAACCCTCGATGTGATATCCTGAAGAATACAAAATTAACCACTGTGAGGGAGCCCTGGAGTGTTCAGAGGTCTTTGGAATTATTTTATAAGATCAAATTCTCAAATTTTTCGCATCACCGGTCGCATGCATATAATATTAGTAGCGCTTTCTAAAAAGCCCTCGCTTGTGATAGAAATCAGCCGCTTCCTGTATAAACTCCGCCAGCAACACGGCTTCATAGCGTGACCTAATCCGCTGCGCCACGTCGAGCAGCTCTTTTTGTGACTGGGCGCGACCGGGGCGCAGCAGTTCATAGACTTCCATAACTTCAGACTGGGGGATTTTGGTCATCTCGGAGGCGCGTTCTAGGTTCGAAGCCAGTGCTGCGCGGCCAACAGATCTTGCAATTTCCGCTTGTTGTAACAAAGCTTGGGGCGTGATGCGAAAATCTTCTATCTCGACCTCGCCATCGATTACGGCCTCTAGCGTAAGGCTATCCAGCGGTTTTTTCCGGCGTCCCAGAACCTGCTCGGGACGTGTTTCCGCGATGGGATAGTCCTTTGCGCTCAACTTATCTTTCATGCGCTCTGCTCCAAAAAAGTCAGTTTGAGGTTTTCAGGTGAGGCGTTATCTTCAATCATAGACGTTTCGATGGCATAGGTCAGGGCTACGCGCGCATGAAACCTTGCCCCTAAGGCTTCACCCTTGGTTGGTACGACAATCGGATTTGGCAGAAGACGTTTGGCGTAGACCGTTGCGTTGAACCCCATCTGCTCGTAATGCTCTAGTGCTGTTACTGGCGCGTTGGAAAATAGTTCAAGATTATTGTGTGGCAAACGATCTTTCTGATGAATGATTGCCGTCCCTTTAGATTGAATGCCAATGCCAATGCCCGATCCGGAAAGGCGCGCGGCACTTAGGCCAAGAAACGAGGTGTCCGCTGTATGCCAGAAGCGCACCACCCGCATCGCGCCGCCACCACGTTCGATTCCCGCCTTCAAGGCACGTAGAACCGCGCTGAGCCTGTGGCCCGCAAGCGTGCGAAAAATCTTTAATCCAAAACCAGGGCTCACGCCCACCACAATCTCATCGGTATCAGTGCCCGGATCGGCAAGCCCCATGATTTGATACCGGATTGATTTTTTCTCTCCCATTTCACTGACGGCCTCGGCGCGCAGCACTTCTTCGCGGTCCAGAACATCACGGATATTGGCCAGTTCATGCCGGCGTGCTTCGGTCAAACGGTGGCCGGTGCCGGGGCCAGTGTAGTCATTTGGATCGTTGATTGCGCTGATCACCTTGTTGTTGCGCACGACCGCTGAGGTTTGTAAATAATCTCCGGATACGCGCAGCTTGACCAGAAATAGCAGGTTCTCGGATTCTTCGATAAAACCGCCACGGTGCAACGATTTGATAACATCCAATACCGTTACGTCGTTACCGCTGATCTTTTCGCTGATCAGCGCCACATCACGTGGGGTAAAGCTCTGTGTGTCGTTTGAGCCCGAGGCTACAGCAACCGAGCGTTTCATCATCTCAGTGGCCTCAGCCAGTCCTAAGTCTTTCAACACATGCGAAAGCGCATCAATGGCGCGACGGCGCAGGCTCAGGGCGCGGGCGTCCTCCACTGTGGTCAAACCGCCATCGGCCTCAAAATCCCTTTGCAGGACCAAAAACTCCTCTAGTTCTTCACCGTTGAACGAGGACGGATTGAACGAGTTGTCATATTTCAGAATACTGCCGAGGCCTGAACATATCAGATCAGACCCGCCAATCAGATAGGGCAGTATTTTGGCAGCCACACGCATGTCGGATTCCGAGTGGCGCGCGTCATTGCCCGAGGCACATTCCAGATCAAGCCATACGGCGATAAGGTTCTCTGCCATGATCTCACGCACGCCCCCTGGCATTGAAGAAGCCAATGGAGCGCCGTCGATCCCACCGTTTTGTGTGCCTTGTGATCCCATCCCGCGTTGGAGGCACAAGCATCGTGCCTCAAGGTAAAGCAATGATTTTGCTTCGTGAAACCCCATAAGCAATTCAGCCGCTGCGCCCGAAGTGCAGCGCATCTTAATTCCACGCGAGGCATAAGCCGCAGCCAGCCAGGCTTTTGACCAAGGGGTATCGTCGCCGTCGATGAAAGCACTCTCTGTGCCATACACCGATATTGTTTCGGCGTAAGAGGTGAAGCCGGCCATGCCAATTTCGAGCTCTTCTGCCTCTTCGCTTGAGCATTGAAATAGTGTTCCGGCCCTGCCCACTGCAGACCCGACGCAGCAGGCCAGGGCATTCGACCAAGAATTGCGCGCGACTCGCATCGTTGTCTCGATTTCATCAAAGCCAAGGGCTACCGCAATGGCTGCATCAGCAGCCAGTTGCAGGGGATCATCCTTGGCATTTGTGACATGCGCTTGATTTCCAGGTGATTGGCGCGCGCGCATCTTAGAATAGGCAAATGCAATCTCCATCGCGTTCAATTGTGCTACAGTTTCGGCCAGTTTGGCCGGCGTTAATCCACGCGCCAGGCGTGTAAGCTCAGTGCGCGGAACGTTCATATCCACCAGCATTCGGGCCAATTGGCCCGAAGGAATCGCCATAGCTTCCTCTGCAATTTCCAGATCGATGTGATAATTTGCGATAAAGGCGTCGATCATATCGAAATCTGCAGCAGCGACATTGTCCATCGCCGTGACCAGGCCACCCTTGAGGCTGAGCATCGGCTTGGGGTCCGCTGCGCCATGAAAAGCCGAGAACCCGTTTTCAGGGTCCTCCACGGCAAATTTGTCCAATCTTAAAGAACGAGCATCCCAATCATCGAAACGTTTCCAACGGTTTGCATCATAATTATCGCTCATGCGTACCGGCTCCTGTCTAGCGACTAAGGTATTTTTAAACTGGATAAAGCAGTTCGGCACCACTATTTCGAATTGCTTGTTCAGTTAGGGGTTCTGGTCTCACTTCGGTAATCAAACATACGTTCTGGTTTAGAGGCATCGTTTCTTGTAACAACCGGTTCCCAAATTTAGAACTGTCCGCCAGCACAAGCGTTTTATCTGCGTTGTTAACCATTGCCGCATAGACCTGTGCTGCATTCGGCAAAGCATCGCTTATTCCACGATTGTCGACGCCTGAAGCACCAACTACAGCCAAAGGCGTTCTGAACTTTGCTATGAATTTAATTGTTTCTCCGCCAACGACCATTCCTTCGCGCGGCTCAATGAAGCCAGGTAAAAAAATTACCTCGATCTTCGGGTTCCTTGCTAGCTCGGTTGCGATCGAGAATGCAGGAGTCAGAACGGTTATTTTTCGATCAATATGACGCAAAGCGCACGCGAAATGTAAAAGAGTGGCCCCGGCGCCAATAAATAGGCTATTGGCTTGTCCCATACGCTTTAGTGCAAGCTGCGCAATCACTTTGCGAGCCTCGATGTGCAATTTAGAGCGTTCGACCAGCGCCGGTTCGAAAGTTTTGGTCAGAACTGCGCCGCCGTAGGTGCGCTTGATACGGCCCGTTTCATCCAGTTCTGAGAGGTCGCGCCTTACGGTTTCTGTTGATACGCCCAGTTCCCCTGCGAGCTTATTCACCCGGATTGATGGATCGATATCCAGCGCGGTCAGAATTTGGTCATGGCGTTGAGTTTTCTTAGACATTGGCAATCCTGGTAAGTTCCATTTTTGGGGAACGATACTCGAATATATTATGTACCTTCGCTAAATTTTTGACCGAAGTCCAACATAAAATGTTGATAAACTAAATTTATTTGGTACGGTTTGTGGGACTTCAAAGGAGAATCACTTGTTCAACTACGGTTACTTTTCCTTCGATTCGAAAGAGTCCTTGATGCAAAAAGCGTCTGAATATTGGAATCCTGGCAAAGTCAGTTTCTGGACTGAAGCAGGAACTCCGATGGTGATTGACCGGCGTGAGGGGTATTTTCTTTACGACATGTCTGGCAAGCGGTTGATCGATCTGCATCTTAATGGCGGAACTTACAATTTTGGCCATCGTCATCCCGAGCTGGTTGAAGTGCTTAAATCGGGCCTCGATTATTTTGACATGGGCAACCATTGGTTTCCATCTGTCGCGCGTGCCGCATTTGCGGAGCAATTGGTCAAAACGGCCCCGCACACGAAATATGCGATCTTTGGTGCAGGTGGTGCAGAGGCAGTGGAGATAGCGTTGAAGACGGCGCGTTATGCAACCAAGCGCAAGAAGATCGTATCAATCATAAAGGGTTATCATGGTCATTCTGGCCTTTCAGTGGCCACAGGTGATGAAAGGTTTTCTAAGATCTTTCTCGCTAACAATCCTGACGAATTCATCCAGGTGCCCTTTAATGATGCCGATGCGCTAGAAAATGTGCTTAAAGGCGGCGATATAGCGGCCTTCATAATTGAAACGATCCCCGCAACCTATGGATTTCCGATGCCGGATGACGGATATCTTAAGGCTTGTCAGGATTTGTGCCACAAATATGGAGCCAAGTTCATTTCCGACGAAGTTCAGACAGGTCTGATGCGCACGGGTGTCATGTGGGGCTGGCAGGGTTATGGCCTCAAACCCGATATTTTCGTTTGTGGCAAAGGTCTAGGTGGCGGCATATATCCGATAAGCGCCTGCCTCGTTACGGAAGAATGCGGTTATTGGCTGGTTGAAGATGGTGCTGCCCATATCTCTACCTCTGGCGGTTCCGAGTTGGGGTGTCTTGTGGGCCATCATGTCATGGAGATGTTACAGAGAGAGGAAGTAATTTCAAACGTTCAATTTGTAGCTGAGTATTTCGCAAAAAGTATGACCGAGATGATGGCGCGCCACTCGGATTTCTTTGTGGGTGTGCGTCAACGTGGGGTAGTTCTGGGACTAGAGTTCGACCACCCTGAGGGGGCTGTGGCCGTGTCTCGGGCGCTTTATGAAAACGGAGTCTGGGCGATCTTCTCGTCCTTGGACAAACGCGTTCTTCAATTCAAGCCCGGCGTGGTTTTGGATGTGGAAACCTGTCAGGAAATCATGGACCGTTTTGATGCTGCGATGGCACGCGCACGTCAGTTACTCAAAAATGGACGGCGCGCCGCATGACCGAGCATAGCACATTTGATGCGCCGCGCTTGGCGGTTCCCGACCGGTCGCTCTCAAAGGCACGAATGAAAGTGGGACGCGCAGCCTGGGCAGCGCGATATTACAAAAGTTTCAACCGTGATGCTGTTATGGCGATCGCTGAGGCAATAGCGAAAGCAGGCCACGCAAAATCTGCTGATTTTGCCGATTTGGCCGTATCCGAAACGGGGTATGGTGTGGTCGAGCATAAGACACTTAAAAATCAGTTGTGCACGCACGCTTTGCTGGATCACTATCGTGATCTTGATCTGGTTACACCGCGCATTGACAGCGAGCGTAACATTGTCGAGCTACCCAAACCTGCCGGAGTGGTCTTTGCATTGGCCCCAGCCACCAACCCGGTTGCTACGGTTTATTACAAGGCAATGCTGGCTGTGCTGAGCCGCAATGCTATTGTCATCAGCCCCCATCCGGCAGCTAAACGGGTCTCTGCGCAGGCCGCGCAACATCTGGCCAAGGCTGCCGAGGCTGCAGGCGCACCTGCGGGCTTGATCCAATGTGTCGAAGAGCCGTCAATTCCTTTGGTGCAAGACATTATGGCATCGGACAAGATCAACGTGATCATCGCCACCGGAGGCACCGCAATGGTGCGCGCGGCATATTCATCGGGAAATCCGGCCCTCGGGGTTGGCCCTGGAAACGCGGTTGCTTATGTTGATCCAACGGCCAAAGTGGATGCAGCGGCCAGGTGCCTTGTGGACAGCAAGAGTTTTGACAATTCGGTCCTGTGCACGAACGAAAGTGTGGTGGTCACGCTTGACAGTAACCGCGGAAATATGGAGCGCGCCCTGCGCACGGCCGGAGCGCATGTTTGCAACGAGGCGGACACCGAAAAGCTGCGTAATTACCTCTTTAAAGACGAAAGTTTTACACTGGAGGCGATTGGAAAATCCGCGCAGTGGATTGCCGAACAGGCAGGCATTCGTGTGAATCCGTCAACCAAAATTCTGGTGCCTATTGTAACCTCTCCGGGGCAGGATGATTTACTCTTTCGCGAAAAGCTCTGTCCAGTGCTAACCCTGACCGCTGCTGTAGACTTTGAACAGGCTATCACCTTTGCCAAACACACTACCAAGCGGGGGGCGGGCCATTCAGCAGCCTTTCACGGCAACGACGCCTTACGTCTTGTGGCCTTTTCGCAGGACATGCCCGTTTACCGCGTAGTAGTGAACGCGCCTTGTTCCCAAGGAGCCGCAGGGTTCGCTACGCATTTGCCGCCTGCGTTTACCATTGGCACAGGCTTTGCTGGCCGCAGTTCAGTTGGTGAAAACGTGGGACCGCACCATCTCGTTCATTGGACGCGTATTGCCTACGCCAAGGATCAACCCGCTGATCTGGCGAGCATTGATCTGAGTTATGTGTCCTCGGACCGTCCAGTGGCACCTGTACAGGCTTACCACGCGCCGCAGCCCAACAGTCAGGCCGCTGATGTCACACGCGATGAATTGCGCCAGTTGATCCTGGAAGAGTTGCGCGGCCTGAAGGGGGACGTCAGATGACCGATCTCCGGGCGTCAATCTTGATTAACCAGTTGCAACCCCCGACTCTGGCCTATGTTGCCACATGGATGCGCGGCACTCTGCCTCGTCTGCGCATGGCCGCCCAGATTGTTGAGATCGCACCGGGGCTGGATGTTGAAGCTTTAACCGACACAGTGTTGAAAAACGCGGATGTGCGCGCAGGGCTTTTGGTGGTGGAACGTCAGTTTGGCACTTTGCAGTTTCATTCCCATTCCACCGCGGAGGTGCATTCTGGCGCAGGCGCCATTCTGAGGGCCTTGGGCAAAACCATGGACGATGTGGCTCCGCCCAAAATACTAGCCTCAAAGCTGGTGACCAATGTGGATGACCAGCATGCCTTTTTGATGAACCGCAATAAACTGGGCTCGATGGTACTGGGGGGCGACAGTATTTACCTGTTGGAATGCCAATCCGCAGCATACGCCATCCTAGCCTGTAACGAGGCTGAAAAAGAGGCAGATGTGAAATTGATCGATATGCGCATGATCGGAGCGAACGGACGGCTATACCTTGCTGGGACCGAGGCAGATGTGCGCAATGCCAGAAACGCGGCCGAAAGCGCGCTTCGTGATGCAGGGGCTGTCTGATGTCAGGACTGCGGGACGAAATTCGCGCCATTCTGCGCGAGGAGATTGCTGCGATCACGGGTGGGCCTCAGAGCGAGGTGCCGACTTGCGAGGCCGTGCGGATCAACTCAAGCGTGGATCTTACTCGATTTGTTCAAGATCTACTGACCCGCGCACAGGATCCTGCTTTTGCCGCCTGTGTGGCTCAAGGCAGGTACCGTTTCGAATTGGAACAGCACCGACCTATTGGTGCGCCGATTGTGTCAGCCCCCGTCAAACCCAAACCAGATGCGCTGACCAAAACTCTCGTGACCGAACGCGACATCGGTGGGTTGGGTGCTGGTACACAGGTGCTGAGCATCGGCAAGACATCTCGATTAACCCCTTTGGCGCGCGACGAAGCGCAGCGCAGAGGCATTCGGATAGAAAGGAGTGAGGCATGATTAAAGGTCGTGTTATCGGCAAAATCTGGTCCTCGCGCCGTGTCGACGCAATGCCCATTGGAGCACTGTTAGAAATAGAAACAGACGATGGCGGCACGCTCATCGCATTTGACCCTTTGGGCTGCAACACTGGCGAGGCGGTTCTGATCACGCAAGGATCTGTTGCTGCAGGATATTTCACGGGCAAGACTGCCCCGGTCGATGCACTGATCATCGGCTCGATCGACGAAAAGACTCAGATGAAACAACGCAAGTAAATCATGAAGGAAGAGACCCATGGCCAATCAAGCAATCGGAATGATCGAAACCAAAGGCTACGTGCCGGCCTTGTCTGCAGCTGACGCGATGGTCAAAGCAGCGAACGTGGAAATCGTATCGCGCAACGAAGTTGGAGGCGGGCTGGTATCTGTCATCGTCAAAGGCGATGTGGGGGCTGTCAAAGCCGCCACGGAGGCCGGCGCAGAAGCCGCCAGTCAAGTTGGCGAAGTGACCGCAGTGCATGTTATTCCACGCCCCCATGCAGATTTAGCTAAGCACTTTTCCGCAGCTGCAGTGAAGTGATGCACATGTCAGGCGTGTGGGGGACGCGAAAGATATGACGGAACTGAGGGTCTATCTTCCGATTGAGGACTTGCAGCCGCAATTTGCGGCCTGGCTGTCTTCGCCCACCCGTGCGCGGGCCTATCCGCCATTCCGAGGGCAAAACTCATTGATAATTGAGGTGGCACCGGCGCTGTCGATCCACCGGATCACCGATCTGGCGTTGAAGTCAGCGCCGGATATGGAGCCGGGGATTTTGTTCACCGAGCGCCAGTTTGGCTTGCTTGAGTTGCATTCCGATAACATGAACGATCTAAATTCTGCGGGACAAGCGATCCTGAAGGGGATCAAGGCCAAAGCCACTGAACAACTGGCGCCCAAAATACTCTACCATGACATTATCGAGGATTTGTCTGACCAGCACGCCATCATTTTGAACCGTTCGCGCGATGGATCTATAGTGATCCCTGGCGTGGCCCTTTTGATCTTTGAGATGACACCTGCACTGTTTGCCTGTGTAGCTGCCAATGAGGCCGAGAAGGCCGCACCCGGTGCGACTATCAACGACGTGCAGATGATGGGGGCCTCGGGGCGCATCTTCATGTCTGGTACCGTCGCAGAGATGGAAATCGCACGTGACAGAATTATCGACGTATTGACTAAAATAAAGGGCCGCTCTGGATGAACAGGGGGCGTAAAACTGGGGGATGATCCCCGCAATCTTCGACAGGAGGAAAAGAAATGACTTCAAGATTGAACAGACGGCAATTTGTAGGTCGGACCGCTGCACTGGCCGGGCTTGCCGCCGCAGGGCCTCTGAGCCCGGCTTTCGCGATGCGCGCGGATCGTATGAACATACTGTGCTGGGAAGGTTACAACTCGGACGAAGTGCTCGGGCCTTTTCGTGATGCAAACCCGGATGCCACCGTGCGCGCCGAAAGCGGCACCTCGGACCCTGATATGATCAACAAGCTGCGTGCGGGTGAAACATCCGTATGGGATTTGATCAACGTGAACCAACCTTGGGCGCGGGATCAACTCTATCCAGAAGGGCTGATCAAACCGCTGAACAAAGATCGGTTCATGCCCTACTTCGACAAGATGCTCCCTGAATTCAAGAATTATCCCTTGTCCTTTGCTGGCGACGGCGAATTGATTGGCATGCCTCAGCGCTATGGCCCGTTCAGCTTTGTGGTGAACACCGATGTCATCAGCCGTGAAATGGCCGAGGATCAGGGGTGGAAACTGTTCCTCGATGAAAAGATGAAGGGGCGCTACGGTGTTTTAACCTATGACAACTGGAACGTCATGCACATGGCACTGACCGCTGATCTGAATCCGTTTGCCCCCATTGAGGGCGGTGACCAAGAGAAGTTCCGCAGCGTGGCCAAATCCATCTTTGGCGGGGCCAAATTGCTGACTGACGATCTGGTGGCGATGAACACCGCCCTTATAAATGGCGAGATTGATGCCTATTTTACCGGCGGCACCTATACCGCGTCGCCAGCCCGCTTTGACGGGGCCACGCAGGTGCGGGCGATCACGCCTAACTCGGGTCCGGTTGACGGCAAAGGTGGCGTTGTCTGGGTTGAGCTAACATCTGTGGTCAACAACCCGGATCCAAGCAGCCTTGGTGAGGACTTCCTTGAGTTCGTTCAAGCGCCTGATATTTCCAAAGCCGTGGCATTTACAGAAGGGACGTATAACCCTGTCAGCCAGATGGGCGACGCGGCTGTTATGTCGCTCTTTGATGCGGACGAACTGGACGCCATCCAGATGGATAGCCTTGAAGAGGAAATGTCTCGCTCGCTCGATTATCAGGTCGTGACATCCTACGACGCGCTGATCGACATCTATACGCAAGAGCGCCGTTCATAATGCTGACCGCTCCGGTGCAATCTGTCCCGGAGCGGTCTAATCAAAACTAGAGCCAGCAAACAGGGGTTGCGCATGCTAGGACAGGCACTTTTGCGCCTTCAGGGGATTGTCAAAAAGTTTGGTGATTTCACTGCGTTGGACAATATCAACCTTGAGATCAACGAAGGCGAGTTCTTTACCATCGTCGGCCCTTCGGGCAGCGGTAAGTCCACACTGATCCGTCTTTTGGTAGGTATGGATGATGTGACCTCGGGACAAATTTTGTTGCGAGATCAACGGATTGACCAGACCCCTGCTAACCTGCGCCCTACCTGCATGGTTTTTCAGTCGTTGGCTTTGTTCCCGCATATGAGCGTGGGTGAAAATATCGAATTCCCGCTGAAGTTACGCAAAGATTCTCCTGCAGATCGCCGCGCCCGTGCATTGGAACTTCTGGATCTGCTGCGTTTGCCGCGGGACTATTATGACAAACGGATTTCGCAGTGTTCCGGCGGCGAGCGGCAGCGGGTTGCCTTGGCCCGCGCCTTGGCGTTTGACCCTGAAATCCTGTTTTTTGACGAACCTCTGTCAGCGCTGGATTACCGTCTGCGCAAGGCGCTTGAGAAGGAACTGAAGGACCTGCACGCTCGAACCGGCAAGACCTTTGTTTACATCACCCATTCGCTAGAAGAGGCAATGGTAATGTCGGACCGGATTGCCATCATGAAAGATGGTCGTTTTGAACAGATTGCCGTTGCCGATGAAATTTACGGCAAGCCTGTCAGCCGTTTTGTGGCCGAGTTTATGGGCGAAGTGAATCTGTTTGCGCTGGCATCGGACGCCAAAGGCGCCTTATCGAGCGATGTTCTAAAAATCAGCCCCTCGACAAAACTGGAGGCAGTGGCTTCAAACAGCCGGGGTTTGCTGATGGTGCGCCCAGAATATATGGGTTTTGCGGAGGGTAGCAATAGCCATGATTTCACCTTGACCGGTATATTCCATGGCGAATATGCTCTGGGTTCACGTATCCAATACGAGCTTAAAACGCCTGAGGGAATTGTTACGGTCGAAAAACTACGCGAGGACCGACTAACCGCGCGCGAAGGCGATAAGGTCACTGTAGGGTTTAATGCCGAGGCCACCCATTTTATTGGCGGCGCCACATGAACAAGCTGGATCGCAAACTTGGTATCTTGACTGCGCTGCCTTTGACGGTTGTGCTCGTAATGTCGTTCCTAGCACCGTTGATTGTAGTGGCATTGTTTTCGATTATGCCGGCCAAGGTGTTTTCTTTGGCCAATACGCCTGATTTCACGGCCTATTCCACGTTCTTTAGCCAAGGCTACTATAAATCCCTCGTGTGGTCTTTGGGAATGGCTCTGGCCTCCACCGCGATCTTGCTGGTCGTCAGCTGGCCGCTCGCATTCGGCATGGCCAAAGTTTTTGGCCGCTTCACGCTGGTGCTGACCATTGCTGTGGTGATGAGCTTGTTCGTTTCGGAGAATATCCGCCTATTCGGCTGGGTACTGACCCTGATGAAGGGCGGATTGATTGAAGGCCATTGGCGCTATTTCACCGGCGAGGGCTTTGATAGTCCGCTTTACGGTGTCGGGATCATAATCTTTGGGTTGGTCTACGTATATCTGCCGTTCATGTTATTCCCGCTTGCGCAGGGCATTGCAATGGTGCCTGACGACACCCGGCAGGCGGCCTATGATCTGGGCGCGACCCGCTGGCAGGTGCTGTGGCAAATCGAAGTGCCGTTGGCGGCCCCTGGTATCGTGGTAGGCTCGCTTTTGAGCTTTGTACTGGCGGCAGGCGCCTTGGCAGAATCCAAAATTCTGGGTGGCCAAGCGGTCATTGCCATTGCTGATGATATCGAAACTGCCTTCACTTTTGGCCAGAACTGGCCTCTTGGATCGGCTCTGTCGATGATCTTGATCGCCATTATAGGCGGACTTGCACTCTTTGGCGTGGGCAAGGTTGATCTAGATGCCATTATGGGCAGGAAACGCTGATGGCCACCTCCCGCTCTACCCGCATCGTGCTTTATGTATATGGAATTCTCGTGATTTTCTTTTTGTACCTGCCTTTGGTATCTGTGGCTTTCGCCTCGGTTTCGAAGGCGCGTTACCTCAGCTTTCCAATCAAGCGTTACTCGACTAAGTGGTACGGTGAGGCTTTGGACAGCAGCACAGTCAGCAACTTGCTGGTCACTTCTCTGTCGGTTGCGGTGCTGGTGACGATCATATCGGTGGTGATAGCTTTCTTTGGTGCACTGGCCTTTGCGCGTTATCAATGGCGTTACCGCACGACATTCCAAAAACTGATCCTGCTGCCAATATTCTTTCCACAAACCGTGTTGGGACTGGCGCTGTTAATGTGGTTCAACTCGTTGGGGATCATCCCCACGTGGAAAACGGCGGTGGTGGCGCATTTGGTCTGGATAGCGCCAATTGCTACGCTGATTGTCTCTATTCGCGCATACAGCTTTGATCCCGCTCTGGAAGAAGCAGCACGTGACATGGGAGCCGACACCTGGACCATCCTGCGCGAGATCACATTGCCGCTGCTGATGCCCGGTATGGTCTCGGCGGGACTGTTTGCGTTTTTGCTCAGCTGGGGGAATTTCCCGCTGTCCCTGTTTACCACTGGGGCGGATAGCACGTTGCCGGAATGGCTCTACGCCAAGATGGTCTCGGGGTATTCGCCGCTTGTGCCCACTCTTGGGGTCATGTCGGTTGTGGGGTCGTTTCTGCTGATCCTGATCGCGCTTTCGGTGTCTTGGCTGATACGGGCTAACCGCGAAAGCCGCGCAGCTCAAATTGAAAACAATATCTAACTTGGAGGAACTCAACATGTTCACATCACTCAAAGGTAAAAGCGTCATCGTCACGGGTGGATCAAAGGGAATTGGTCGCGGTATCGCGCAGGTGTTTGCACGTCAAGGCGTCAAGCTGACTATCGCTGCCCGTAACGAGGAAGACCTGAAAACTGCGGTCGGTGAAATTGGTGGTGATACGCGGTATGAGGTATGTGATGTGTCCGATTGGGCCTCGGTTCAGGCGATGGTCGATAGCGCGGCAAAGGCCCAAGGCGGGTTGGATGTGATGTGCGCCAATGCCGGTGCTTTTCCGCAAACCAAGATGATTGACATGGACCCCGTCGAATGGGATCAGGTAATGGCTGTTAATCTTAAATCCTCGTTCCTGTGTGTTAAAGCTTCGATCCCACACTTTAAGAAAGCAGGTAAAGGCCGGGTGGTGCTGACCTCGTCAATCACCGGGCCGGTTACAGGCTATCCCGGCTGGACACATTACGGCGCGTCCAAATCCGGCCAGCTTGGCTTTCTGAAAACCGCTGCGATGGAGCTGGCGCGCTACAACACCACAATCAACGCGGTGATGCCAGGCAACATCTACACCGAAGGCCTACAGGATTTGGGTGAGGATTATCTAAAAACCATGGCCAATTCGATCCCGCTGAAACGGCTGGGCGATGTCGAGGATATTGGTAATGCGGCGCTTTTTTTCGCCTCGGATGAGTCTAGCTATATCTCCGGCCAGCAGATCATCGTGGACGGTGGGCAAACTCTGCCTGAATCGCTCGAAGCACTTGAGGAAATCTGAGATCCAAACCGGGAGAACACAATGGCCGGAACTGATATGCCGCTTGAAGAGCTGCTGGGCTATCTAGAAACCTTGGCAAACCAGTCCCTGTCGCTATGGGATATTCCGGCCGCCGCTACCGCGCGGTTGATCAATGTGTCGGAGAACGCGACCTATTTGGTGGAAGCGCCGGGCGGGTATAAATCTATCCTGCGGGTGCACCGTGAGAACTATCATTCGCACCGGGCGATCGAATGTGAGTTGGACTGGTTGGAAGCCTTGGACGCCGCTGGGATAGTGACCACTCCGGGTTTCTACTTGGGTAAAAACGGAGATCCTATTCAAGAGGCACGCGTAGAGGGTCTGAACGATCCGCGTTATCTGGTTTTGTTTCAATTCATAGAAGGTGAAGCACCGGATGAAAGCGGTGATATGTCAGATGACTACGAGGAATTGGGGGCTATTGCCGCGCGCTGCCATGATCACGTGCTGGGCTGGCAAAAACCCAATAATTTTGAACGGCTAACATGGGATGTGAATACTGTGTTTGGCGAAGCGCCGACGTGGGGCGATTGGCGTGTTGCGCCTGAGGTGGACGGGACAGTCAAACCTGTGCTTGAGCAGATTGAGGCCACAATCCGCAGCCGGCTGACGACTTTTGGTAAGGCAGAGACGCGGTTTAATCTGATCCACGCTGATATGCGGCTGGCAAATTTGTTGGTCGCAGGGGATGGCACTCGCCTAATCGATTTTGACGATTGTGGTTGGGGGTGGTTTCTGTACGATTTTGCTGCCGCTATCAGCTTTATTGAAGATGATCCGCGCATCCCCGATCTTAAGGCCGCGTGGGTGCGAGGTTACCGTTCGGTGCGTACTTTGTCCGCTGAGGAAGAGGCCGAGATTGATACTTTTGTGATGCTGCGCCGCATGGCTCTTCTCGCTTGGATTGGTAGCCATATCGAAGCGCCTGAGCCGCAAGAATTGGCGCCCGGATTTGCCGCCACAACCGCTCGTTTGGGGCAGGCTTGGATGAACAGGATCAGCGGTACGTTGGAGACACCAAATGAATGACTGGAAAAAAGCTTATCGCAGTTTTTACTATGAAACCGCTGCTGACCCGGATGATATTGTGCTGGAGCGTAAGCGTACGGCGCTTTTAGTAATCGACATCCAGAACACCTATCTTGAGCCTGATGATGACCCGGCTGAAGCCGCGCGTTGGCAACCGTTTTATGAACGGATGAACAACATCGTCATCCCCAATAATGCAAAGCTGCTGGACTGGGCGCGGGATGAGGGGATCGAGGTGATCTTTGCCCGGATTGCCTGTCAGACGCAAGATGGACGCGACCGGTCTCTTAGTCAGAAGAAACCGGGATTCAACTATTTATTGTTGCCCAAAGACCGCAAAGATAGTCAGTTGGTGCCGGAGTTGTCCCCGCAGGGCGACGAAATTGTGGTGACTAAAACCACTGATAGCGCATTGACCGGCACCAATTTGAGGTTGATGTTGCATAATATTGGTATCACCGATGTGATTGTTTCGGGTATTTTCACTGACCAATGTGTCAGTTCAACTGTTCGGTCATTGGCTGACGAAAGTTTTGGCGTGGTTGTCGTGCACGACGCTTGTGCGGCTGCCACGATGGATCTTCACGAGAAAGAACTGGAGATCATCAATATGATCTATTGTCATGTTGTCGGTATGGTTGATCTGTCGAAGCTCTTGCAAGCCGCCTAGTTGTTAAGTCTCAGTATTTTGTAGGTTGGATTTAGATAATTTGACCTGGTTGTGGGAATTTTGGTTATGTTCAGGCCGGCCTTTGAAACGCCGCTGACGATGCTGGTGCTTCGGCTGATGGACTGATGGTTGCAAAGAGGCGCGATCTTGGCGAGGCCTGCACCGCGGTGAACAGGATCTATCTGCACGCTTCGGTCGAAACGCAATTTGTTGAAAAGTTTACCGCAGGTTTGGCAACGCTGAAAATAACGGATGGGCTCGACCCTTCGGTCGATGTCGGGCCGCTGGTCAATGTCCAGACCCGTGATAAGGTTGCGGCGCTTGTTGACGATGCTCTGTCGCGTGTCGCTCAGCTAAAACTGTGCGGCATACGTCCGGATGATTAAGAATTTCGATCCGCCAAAAAGGTGCTAGCCAATGTGCCCGATGCATCAAAGATGAATTTTTGGTCCGGTGGCGGCGTTGCAAAGTTTCACCGATGAGGCTGAAATCATCAATTGGGGCAATTAAACCGAATATGGGCTGGTGGCTTATGGATATACGGGCGGTCTGCAACGGGGATCCTTCTTTCGCCACCTCTCCCCTGAATGCTTCAATGACCATCCGCGTGTCACCATGTTGCAGGTGGTCGCGATGTCGCACTGAACCGGGGTAGGGACTGATAAGTTGAGATGCTGCCAGCAAGTGAAGAGGAACTTGCAAAAGTCGCTTAAGGGGTCGCTGGCTGTAGGTAAGCCGAGAGAGGTTGTTGATTTGAACATAATTTTCCGTAATGTTGCTAAAAAATTTTGAGGTTAAAAATATGTCGAGTTGGGGCTTTGATCAGTGGATACAGATTGTCCAAATTTTTATCGGCTTGGTGACATCTTCCGCTATCGCTGGGTGGGTGGTTTGGCAGTATAAAAAAGATAATGAAATTAAAGCTTTGAGAAATCAGCGAGACAATCTACAACTTGAGATTAAAACAATGAAGCTTTATGAGTTGGCCGTTATTCGAAAGCTTTTGGTCGACAAAGAGATAACTTTCCCAACAAAAAGTACCCCAAATGGTTTTAGAGATTCACTGCGCAACCTTGTTAAAGTAGAATATTACGAAGACGACGCGCCACACCAATTTCCCACCAATTCGACAGAAACTCTCAAAAAATATGAAACCTCATGAAGTATTTTAAAATGCATTAATCTCGCTGTGATCGTTAGCGCCAGACGTGAGTGTGAAACGTACGCATGGATGCTCGAAAGCAACCTATAAAAATGATAGACTACCAGAATGTGCTGGCCCATTCCCGGCATGAAAAAGTATCCTGAAAGACGTTGGCGACAACCAGATCGAATTTTCTTTGGTTTTGGTGCATGTCAGATCTTAACGGGTGCGTTCCTGTAAGAACGTCCTTTCGAAGGCTTTTACGGTGAATGGATCATTCCCAACGAGGGCTTCAGTGGCACCCATATGTACGTGACCAATGGATTGATAACGTTTGATTATCATGGATATGTGCTTGGTGAAAAACTCTTGTCACGATATTGGAAAGGTCACCAAGATTGCTACTGTGGATGGCAAGCCAATATTGAGAAGCTCGACTTTCCGTTGCTCGACACGACTGCGCTCAACAAACGCAAACACCTTGGGCCAGATCAGTCTTTAGGCGATCCAGCCCCCCGCGCCAGAGACTTCATCAAATCGAAGAAGCTGCCTGCCCAGCTACGCAATTCCATTTGAAATCGGGCGTGTACGATTGCGGCCCCAACTAGCGCTCTTCCTTGGGCGGCTCTGGTTTGCGGTAAGCATCAACGCAGCCGTGGATCAAGCGGCGTCTTTTGCCTCGGCCTCGGCGTTTTGAGCGTTGATCATGTCCTGAAAGGCCCACGGCATGTGATCGTTGATGCGGTTCGCTGGATGATCCTCGATGCGCTTCAGCACCCAGGCAAGCCAGCCTTCGGGATTCACTTTGTTCACCATCAAAACCCTCATATTGCGCTGACCAAATCGCCGACCTCGCGCAATTACCGCAGATCAAATCGCGCCAAAATAGACGGGGATCCCTGTATGCTTACTTTGATCCCGAGGGTCAGTCGTCTGGTAGTGCGGATTTTGTTTAAAGGATGACAAGAAAAACAATTGGGTTTTGTGTGAGCGTGCAGGCTCGTCGCACCGCTAGAGCGATTGCACAGTTTCAGCCCAAGCTGTAATCATGATCGCAGCAGAAGCGGCCCCGGGATCTTTGTGCCCGATTGATCGTTTGCCAAGTTTTTTGGATCTTCCGCGATTACTTTGCATCTGCGTTGTTGCGTTGGCCCCGGTGGAAGCACCCTGCGCTCCAGCCATCAGACAGTCCCCGACCGACGCGCCCTGTTCAAATCTTATTTTCGCAGCCGCAATGGCAGGTTCCCAGGCGTCGACCATCGTTTTGTCACCTACGGCGGCTCCACCGCGCGCTGTGATGCCTTGTGCCATACCATCTAACCAAGCGATCATTGCCCGGGCATCAAGGTTTAGGCGATCGCCGACCGCTTCGCCCGCTGCGTTGAAACCGGATGCATAAAGGGGTCCAACCGATGCTCCAACCGCATCAAGGAAAGCTTGGCCGATGCCTTCGCAAAGTTCTGAGATTGTGGCTGTGTGGTCGGTTTGCTCAACCAAAGCCAAGGCTGCTTTCCAACCAATTTCCATTGTAATGCCATGATCCCCGTCGCCAAGATCTCCGTCCAGTTCACATAAGTAATTTCGTTGGGAAAAAATGGCCTCTGCCGAGGCAGCCATCATGTCTCGAAACACGTCCGGTGTAATTTGACCTGAGCGGTCAAGCCCGGATTTATCACGTTTTTTCGGTTCCTTGATATGAGCATGTTGTCTAGAAGTGTGTCTTACAGGCTGTTTAACAGTATTTTGACCTGTACCAACGCGCAACGCAGGCGTATCACAAGGATGATCCAGCCAACGCTGTAAGTCTTTGTCAAGTTTCATCAAAGACACAGAGGCCCCAGCCATTTCCAATGAGGTGCAATACTCACCGACCCAACTGTGATGTATCGCAACTTTTTGCGCGTCCAAAACCTTTGCTACTCGGCGATGTAACAGATACAGTTCTAGCAAAGTAGTTGACCCAAGACCGTTGACTAAAACAGCGACTTTGTCTCCTTCGTTCAGTGCTAATTCTGCCAAAATAGGCTGCATTAGGCGGTCAGTCACGGCATTGGCACTTTCGGCGGGAATGCTTGCAATACCAGGCTCGCCGTGGATGCCCATTCCGATTTCCATTTCACCCTTGGGGATGTTGAAGTTCGCCTTTCCTGTTTGGGGCATTGAACAGGCAGCAAGCGCGACGCCCATTGTACGCGTTGCATCGTTGGCAAGTCGCGCCGCAGTCTCGACATCCTCTAGAGATAAACCCAAATCTGCTGCGGCTCCAGCCACTTTGAACACAAAGAAATTGCCGGCGATTCCCCGCCGTTCGTTGATCTTGTCGGCGGGGGCCGACGCTACGTCGTCCGTGGTGACGAAAGAGCGGGCGACAACGCCTTGTTTTGCCATGCCTTCTTCGGCCATCCCGAAGTTCATAACGTCGCCAGTGTAATTTCCGTAAAGAAACAAAACCCCCTTGCCGCCATCTGCTGCGAATCCGGCGTCCATAATTTGCGCCGGCGAAGGTGATGCAAATATATTCCCCAAGGGCGCCGCGTCCGCCAGACCTTGGCCTACATATCCCGCAAAGGCAGGCTCGTGCCCCGATCCACCGCCAACCACAATGCCAACCTTGCCGTCGCGCGGCCCATTCAATGCAACGATGGCGCGGTTGGTCTTGCCTTCGACGGTCAAATGATTGGGATGGGCCGAAACCATCCCCTCGATTAATTCCGCAATTAGATTGTCGGGATCATTGATCAGCTTTTTCGACATGTCCTAATGGTTCCATTGTTACGATGGGCGCTTTTTCTGCACCTTAGGTCAAAAGTGCCTGCTTGAGAAGGCAATCAGCAAGCTGTGTCAGTCTTTGCGTGGTAGGGCACTTAGGCCAAATGATGCACCTCTTGTAGTCCGTAAACCGGCGTTGAGATCTCTTCCAAACGTGCTTTAAGCTGCAACGACAGGAATTGGGAATAATGCCGCGACTGGTGCAGATTGCCGCCGTGGAACCATAGTGCTTCTTGCTGAGTGGGTTTCCACATGTTGCGCAATTCGCCCTCCCAAGGTCCGGGGTCTTTGGGGGTATCGGATCCCAATCCCCAGCATTTGCCAACTTTGTCAGCGACGTCTTGACTGATCAAGCTAGCCGCCCATCCGTTCATCGAGGTGTAACCGGTGGCAAATATGATAACATCCGCGCTTAGTTCGGTGCCATTTTCAAGTTTCAAACCGTTTGGTTGGACCTCAACAACCTGTCCTTGCGCCAACTTGATCTTACCATCAGCCACCAGTTCGCTGGCACCAACGTCAATGTAATACCCAGATCCACGGCGCAAGTATTTTACAAACAAACCGCTGCCATCAGTTCCCCAATCCAGCAGAAAACCAGCCTTTTCCAATCGTTCATAGAAATCTGCGTCCCGCTCTTTCATTGCTTGATAAACAGGGACCTGCATTGCTGGTAAAGCCTTATAAGGCAAAGAGGCAAATATTAGATCTGCAATATCGGTGGTAATGCCATTGGCGATGGCCTTTTCCGAATAAAGATCGCCTAGGCCAATTTCCATCAGTGTGTTGGATTTCACGATATGGGTGCTGGAACGCTGGACCATTGTAACAAGTGCACCGGCTTCCCACAGGGCTGCAGAAATATCATGGGCAGAATTGTTAGAGCCAACCACAACGGCCTTTTTGCCGGAATAGGCATCGGGTCCGGGGTGTTTCGAAGAATGATGCAAATCACCTTGAAAACTTTCCATACCTGGCACGTCGGGAAGGTTTGCGACCGCTGACATGCCGGTGGCCAATACCAATTGCTGCGGTTTAAGTACAACCGTTTCACCATCGCGGTCGACCGTTACAGTCCATTGCTTGGTGACGTCGTCGTAGCTTGCGCTTTGACAGGTTGTGCGCGTCCAATAATTCAGCTCCATAATTTTGGTATAGCTTTCCAGCCAATCGCCAATTTTGTCTTTAGGGCTGAACACGGGCCAATCGTCAGGGAATGGCAGATAAGGCAAGTGATCGTACCAGACCGGGTCATGCAGGCAGAGCGATTTGTAACGCTTGCGCCAACTGTCGCCGGGACGGTCATTTTTCTCTATAATGATAGTCGGGACGCCCAGTTTGCGCAACCTTGCGCCAAGCCCGATACCGCCTTGGCCACCGCCGACAATGAGCACGTAAGGCTGCGTTTTATAGCCCAGTTCGCGGATTTCGCTTTCGCGGGTTTCGCTCCAGGTCTTGCGATCTTTGAACGCACCATGCGACACGCCCATATCACGCTTGGTGCCTTTCTTTTCTTCAAAGCCCTTCAGTTCCTGTGCGGTCGTTAACAACGTCCAACAGCCGTGCTCATTCAGTCTGACATGGCCCTCGCCACGCACGGCGTTGGTTTCAAATGTCAGCCAAGCCTCGGTAATTCCATCAGCAGTGGTCGGCTCTCCTTTGATCTGCCAATTGGTCGGACGCACATTTTCTAGCGTTGCGTCGGCCATGTCTGCGATTGCCTTGCGCCCTTCCATCGTTTTGATATTCCAAGTGAACGCGACCAGATCGCGCCAGTAACAATCTTCGGCAAAAAGCGATTTGAGAGCTTGGGTATCCGTCCTTTCAAGCGCCTCACTGAATTTGGCGAGCCAACTGGAAACGTGGGCGTGTGAAGATGCAATGTCCATGAAAGTTCTCCTTGATATCAATGCCGACTTTGCTTTTGAGGCATTCGATTAATACACACACAGATAAGTTATTGGGCTTTGGCAAGATGCTCAAACAACAGCGCGACGGCTTCGGCCCCGGGGTCATTGTGGCCCACCAGATTTGAAGCAGACACATACGTCGCCCGTCCGGCCCGGGCTCTGGTCATTTGTGCCGTAGCGTCCGCGCCGTGCCGTGCAGCTTGTGCGGCGGCGACAAGCCCGTGCGGTAATGCATCCAGCGCAGGGGCCAAGGCGTCAATCATCGTTCGATCCCCAAGTTGGGCACCGCCGACGTCTTGAATGCGCTTCAGCCCAGATATCAGGGCCTCGCTCAGCGTTTTGCCATTGGCGGCGGCGTGGCCGGCTGAGGAAAAGAATATCGCTAGGATCACACCGGATGACCCACCCATCGACTGGCTGAGTGTGCTGCCAATGGCGCGCAGAAGCTCTGCCGTGTCGGCCAGAGGCAGCTGATCTATCGCGTCAGCAAGTGATTGGACGGCTGCCTTGACGGTCGATCCTGTGTCGCCATCACCGGATTTCGCGTCAAGCGCATTCAGCGCGTTCTCAGCTGAAACGAGGGCTGTGCAAGCAGCAGAAAGTAACACGCGAGTGGCTGAATGATCCGATGCCCGGTATTTCGGGATTTCTAAACCACTTGGCATAAGGGTTGTCTTGACATCGCCGATGACAGAGCAGCCTGGCCATGCACTCGGTGCCACCGGGGCGAGTAGTGCGTCCAATTGCGCCTGATCCACAGGCAGTAATGACATTGAAAAACCGTGCATATCGAGCGAGGTCATCAATGGCGCTGGGCCTATTATATGGCCTATCTGCGCACTAATCTTGGACCTACAAAGTTCATTTGCCAGAACAGACATCTCAAGCGTTGTCGACCCACCAAGATTGTTCAGCAACGCCACATATGGATGACTTGTCAGCTTTGGTGCCAAACGATCGACAACCATCTCCATCGCACTTCTGGCATTTTCGAAATCCACTTGCTCTACGCCGGGTTCGCCATGAATTCCAAGCCCCAATTCGGCTTTTCCGGCGCCAATTCGCTTCTCTTTGGGTGTGCCTGGAACAGTGCATGTATCAAGGGACATACCGATGGAAGTGACATCGGTAATTACACGGACAGATGCGTCTGTAACCGCTTTAAGATCAGCGCCTTGCTCAGCCAAAGCGCCGGCGATCTTGTGCACAAACAAAGTGCCTGCCAACCCGCGTGCCTGGGCAATGTCTGGCAGAGCAATATCGTCGTCGACCACGACCATGTTGACCTTCAAACCCAACGCCCGAGCGCGTTCTGCGGCCAAACCAAAGTTTAAACGATCGCCGGTGTAATTCTTGACGATGAGCAAACAACCAGCGTCACCAGTCACGGAAAGAATCCCGGCGAGAACCGCGTCGGTTGACGGCGAGGCAAATACATCGCCGCACACGGCCGCGGTCAGCATGCCCCTTCCCACGAACCCCGGATGTGCAGGTTCGTGTCCGGATCCTCCGCCAGACACCAGCGCGACTTTGGATTTATCCCAGTCCGTTCGGATCACCACTTTGATATGCGGATATCCGTCCAGACGGGAGAGTGGTGATCCAGAGGTTCTAAGAAACCCATCAATTGCATCGTGAACGAGAGTTTCTTTGGTATTAATAAACTGTTCCATTTCCGATCCTCGATGCGTTTTGCTGTTCCATTTCAGGTCGGGTCCGCAAGTAACTTAACTTGGTGCCACAACGCCCTTTTTAAGAATGATGTTCCCATAGAGCCGCCTCTCGGCGGTTTGTACGATACAATAAGCACGTTTTGCCTGTTCGTAGAACTCGAATCGCTCAACGGCTTGTATTTTTGCAGGGTGATCGGCCTCAGTGTCAATGATACGCTGAAACTCCACTCTTGTGTCCGGAATTGCCTCTTGATCATCAACAACTTGCATCGTGCGGGCTGGAGTGTCGTCATAGTTATCGAGCGGCAAAATCGACAATATCGCCTTTAACGCGTCCGTCGCCGTAACCCCGGCCAGTCGTTCGATTCGGTCTGCGCAGGCCTCTGCAGGGAAATTTGCATCGGCGATTATCAATTCATCTCCATGCCCCATGGCGCTGAGATGACGTAATAAATCTGGTGTCAGTATAGTAGGAATCCCAATAAGCATAGCTTTCCAACTTCCATATTTTGTTATCTTGAACAATAGTTCTACAATAATGATTGACGTACTTCATTAAATACCTCAATCTTTTTCTTGAGGGGGATTAAATGAGCCGAGTCACTGCACAAGATGTCGCTGAAGAGGCGGGCGTAAGCTTGGCAACAGTTGATCGCGTTCTGAACAAACGCAAAGGCGTGCGAAGCGAGACCATCGAAAAGGTCACCTCGGCCATGGATCGGCTGGACTTTGTCCGTGACCAGACAGCCGCAAATCTGGCGCGTAGACGATCTTATCGGTTTACCTTTATCGTTTCAGCGGGCGAGACCTCATTTTTCTCAGACATCCAATCCGAAATTGAGGCCGCCAAATCTCATGTTGCCAAAGAGCGTGTTGATATACAAATGCTCGCCGTACCGCCGCTGGATCCGCAGGCGATTGTAAATGCCATTGAACGCCTAGGCGACGACATCGGTGATGGGCTGGCCTTGGTGGCCGTTGAAAGCCAAGCCGTGAGAGATTCGGTAAATTCATTGCGTGCCCGGGGGGTGCGGGTTGTGACCTTCATATCAGACATCCCTAATTCCCAACGCGAGCGTTTTGTCGGGATTGACAATGTTGCCGCGGGCCGGGTGGCGGGTAGCCTATTGAAGCGCTTTATCTCTGCACCCTCGGGTGACGTGGCATTGGTCGCGGGCTCAGGCACATTGCGGGACCATTGTGAACGCCGAATGGGGTTTGAGCAGGTCATGCGAACCGAATGCCAACATTTAAATGTGTTGCCCTGGATTGAGGGCGAAGAGATGGCGGGGGTTGTTGAGGAAAAGCTGTCACAGCTTATGGCTGATAACTCCAATATTGTTGGGCTGTACAGTCTTGGTGGTGGTACACGAGGTGTGATTGATACGATCAATTCTGCAAAACAAAAGATTAGTGTGGTGACGACTGAGCTCTCAAAACATACGCGCGCCGCGTTGATTTCCGGCACGGTCGACGCGGTGTTGGTTCAGGATCCGGGCCACGAAGTGCGCAGCGCAGTTCGTGTACTGCGCGCATTGGTGGATGATGCGCCAATCAACGAAAAACAAGAACGTATTCGCATTGAGATCTTTGTTCGCGATAATTTGCCATAGGGTTGTGGTTTGATGCTTGAGGAGAGTTTAAAATGAAAACGATCAAGGGACCGGCATTGTTTTTGGCGCAGTTTGCGGGCGATAAAGCACCGTTCAACGATTGGGACAGTATTACCAAATGGGCCGCCGACTGTGGCTATTTTGGGGTGCAAGTTCCCAGTTGGGATGGTCGGTTGATCGATCTGGCAAAAGCAGCCCAATCCAAGACCTATTGCGATGAGTTCAAAGGCATTGCTGCTGCCAACGGAGTTGAAGTTACTGAGCTTTCGACCCATTTGCAGGGCCAACTGATCGCCGTACATCCTGCCTATGACGAGGCCTTTGATGGCTTTGCAGCCCCCGAAGTGCGCGGCAACCCCAAGGCGCGACAGGAATGGGCCGTAGATCAGGTGAAAATGGCGCTTACTGCATCAATGAATATGGGGATTGGGGCGCATGCAACATTCTCTGGCGCATTAGCTTGGCCTTATGTTTATCCTTGGCCGCAACGGCCTGCCGGTTTGATCGAAACTGCATTTGAAGAATTGGCGCGTCGTTGGCTTCCACTTCTGGATCACGCAGCAGATTGCGGTGTCGATATATGTTATGAAATTCATCCCGGAGAAGACCTGCATGACGGCATCACATATGAGATGTTTTTGGAACGCACGGGCAATCATGACCGTGCTTGTATGCTGTATGATCCCAGTCATTATCTACTGCAATGTCTTGATTATCTTGACAACATCGACATTTACAAAGATCGTATCAGGATGTTTCACGTCAAGGACGCTGAGTTCAACCCGACAGGAAGACAAGGTGTCTATTCAGGCTTTCAGCCTTGGTTAGATCGGGCCGGCCGCTTTCGTTCTTTGGGCGACGGCCAAGTTGATTTTGAGGCGATATTCTCAAAATTAGCAGCGATAGATTTTGATGGCTGGGCGGTGGTCGAATGGGAATGTTGCTTGAAGCATCCAGAAGATGGCGCTCGTGAAGGTGCGCAGTTTGTTAAAGATTGTATCATTCGGGTGACTGAACGCGCATTTGATGATTTCGCCGATGGCGGTACGGACGAGGCTGCCAACAAGCGTATGCTTGGGATCTAGGGAAAAATAAAATGAGTGAAAAGTCCATTCAGGGTACAGCGTCGGACATTACTAACGTCACAGTTGCGTCTGATGAAATCCGCCCCCTTCGATTGGGTATGGTTGGCGGCGGACGTGATGCTTTTATCGGTGCAGTACACCGTATTGCTGCGCGCATGGACAATAATTTCCAATTGGTTGCTGGTGCTCTGTCTTCGACCTCAGAAAAAGCTCTGGCTTCGGCCGCTGATCTGGGTCTAGCAAAGGCGCGTGCCTATTCTGACTTTCGTCAAATGGCGATGCGAGAGGCGCGGTTAAAAGATGGGATCGAGGTGGTGGCAATTGTCACGCCAAATCATATGCACGCGCCCATTGCCAAGGAATTCCTGCGCCGCAACATTCACGTGATCTGCGACAAGCCGCTAACGGCCACCTTGTCTGACGCAAAATCACTGGCAAAGGCAGCAGAACGTTCAGATGCGCTTTTTGTGCTGACCCATAATTACACGGGTTATCCGATGGTGCGTCAGGCGCGCGAAATGATTAGCAATGGCGATTTAGGCGATGTTCGCGTGGTTCAAGTCGAATATGCGCAGGACTGGTTAAGCGAACCGCTGGAAAATACTGGTCTGAAACAGGCGGAGTGGCGCACTGATCCAACGCGTTCGGGGGCTGGCGGGGCGACCGGTGATATCGGGACGCATGCCTATAACCTTGCGAGTTTTATCTCTGGTCTGACGCTGAAACGCCTGTGCGCTGATCTGGACAGTTTTGTCGATGGACGAAAGGTCGATGACAATGGGCATGTTCTGTTGCAGTTCGAAGGAGGAGCCAAAGGGATGCTGTGGTGCAGCCAGGTAGCAGCGGGAAATGAAAATAGTTTGTCGATAAGGGTTTTTGGCTCAAAAGGTGGAATCGAATGGCATCAGGAGGACCCCAACTATCTATGGTATACTCCGCTTGGGGAACCCAAACGCCTGATCACTCGAAATGGCGCAGGGGCTGGAGGCGCGGCCGCGCGCATGTCTCGTATTCCTCCAGGTCATCCAGAGGGTTATCTTGAGGGGTTCGCCAATATCTATGCTGAGGCCGCAGCGGCGATCCGTGCAAAAAACGGCAGACGCGATCCGAGCCCTGAAATTCTTTATCCAACACTCCAAGATGGGCTTGCGGGCGTCGCATTTGTCGATGCTTGCGTTAAGTCATCGAAACGCAAAGGGGCTTGGGTAAATGTCTGATCTTAAAGTCCAAAACCTGCGTCGCACTTTCGGACCGGTTGTCGCGTTGGAAGACATGAGCTTTGACGTGCACGAGGGCGAGTTTTTTTGCCTGCTGGGCCCGTCATCCTCTGGCAAGACCACGACCTTGCGTTCAATCGCGGGTCTGGAGAATTTGGACAAGGGCGAGGTGCATTTTGCCGGGCAAAACGTCACTGATGCACCGGTGCAAGGTCGCGGCATGTCGATGATCTTCCAGACCTTTGCGCTGTACCCACATCTAAGCGTCGAGGCTAATTTTGCCCATCCGTTGCGCCGATCAGGTACCAGCAGTTCAGAGATAAAAAAGCGAGTCGGCGAAGTGGCAGAACTGCTGCGGGTAACACATACGTTGAAACGTAAGCCAACGACATTGTCTGGCGGTGAACAGCAGCGGGTTGCAATTGGCCGTGCCATTATTCAGCGGCCCAAACTTCTGTTACTTGACGAGCCACTTACCAATCTGGACGCCAAGCTGCGCAATGACATGCGCACTGAGTTCAAGCGCCTGCACCGAGAGCTTGGGATGACTATGGTTTTGGCCACGCCCGATCAGCTCGAGGCTCTCACCATGGGTGAGCGGGTAGGGGTGATGCAGGATGGCAAAGTTGTGGCAGTCGGCGCACCCCGAGATCTTTACCAAACGCCAGATGACACCTATGTGGCACAGATGGTCGGGTCTCCTCCGATCAACTTTTTGCCTACAACTGGTAGCGGCGACAATGTCGTTGATCTGCCATTTCTGGATCAACCGATCGCAGCACCAGGGGTGTTGTCGGGCAGACCTGTGAAGCTGGGCCTGCGCCCCCATGACATAGGCTTGGCAGAAGGGCCTGTACGCGGATCTGCACTGCGGACAAAATTTCCAGTGAAAATTCACCTGACAGAGCCCTTGGGCGACGTGACTATAATCGAAATCGCTGCACAAAAAACCATGATGAAAATGGTTCTGCGTGAAGAGATTGCTGCAAAATATTCGGTAGGAGATGAAATCGAAGTTGCCTTCGATCCTGCTGATTTGCATATTTTTGACCGAACGACAGGCAAAAGACTATCCCCGCGTTCTGCGCGATAAGACAGCACTAAAGTAAACGAAAGGCGAGCAGCCAAAAAAGTCAACGATACTTGAGTAACAATTATGGAGGAATACAATGAAACTACGTAACGTTATCAATGGTGTAATGGGCGCATCAGTGCTTGCAGTGGGCACGGGTGTCATGCCTGTTCTGGCCGCGGATATTACCATCACTATGGCGGCACCTGATTGGCCGCCAACCCGGTTCATGAAAGAGCATTTCGATAAGAGCTACACATCGCCAGCTGGGCACACCACGACACTGGACATGGATTTCATCCCCTGGCCGAGCTTTTACGAGCGGGTTGCCGCCTCGCTGACTTCGGGCGAGCAAAAGTACCAGATGATCGTGACTGACAGTCAGTGGTTGGGCGCGTTTGTAGAAGGCGGCTACTATATGGATCTGACCGACAAGATCGCTGCCGATCCAGAGCTCACGGCGATCCTGCAAGACCTTCATCCGGCGTTGGTGTCGGCCTATTCGACCTATCCGCACAAGACGCGTGCGCAGCTTGAAGCGATTGGCGAAGTGCCGGCACCCGGCGTGTCATACTATGGCTTTCCACAATTCCCGGATACCTACGTAACATTTTATCGTCAGGATATCTTTTGTCATGAAGGCGAGATGGCCGCGTTCAAGGCAAAATATGGTACCAATCTCCCGTGTTCTTACGAAGATTGGCAGGACACTGATTGGACTAAATGGGGTCAAGTTGGTGAGTTCTTCCAACGCAGCAAAGGAGAAATGCTGGCCGGTGTGACGCTTGATGATGACTTCTACGGCATTGCGTATCAGGCCGGTAAGGGATACGACTTTTCAACCATGCAGGCCAATGCGTTTATTTGGCAACAAGGTGGTGACATTTGGGATGAATCCAAAATGCCCAACGCGCAGGCCGAGGGTGTCGTGAACTCTGAAGTTGCGGTCAAAGCCTTCGATGAATACCTGAGCTATCTGCAATACATGCCGCCAGTGAGCCAGACCGGTCAGATGGATATCTTTGTGATCCAGGACTTGTATATGCAGGGTAAGGTTGGCGCGATTATTGATTGGGTCGGTTTAGGAGAGCCTGTGCTAGATCCAAGTGCGTCCAAAGCGCATGATAAGTCGGCCTTTGGTCCGGCGCCGGGGACACGCCAGGCAGATGGTTCAATTGATCGCACCGGCAACATCGGTGGCCAGCCATTTGTTCTGACAACCTGGAACGATGACGCGGTGGTCGAAGAAGCATTGAATGTTGTCAAATGGTGGCTGAAATCTGACACCCAACTAGAGGCGGTTGCCAATGGTGGTCAGTCGGGCCTGATGAGTGTGATGGCCGATCCGTCTTATAATGGCTTACGTCCATGGAACCGCGCGCATGTCGAGATGATCGACTGGCAGAAAGATGTCTGGCACATCCCGGAATTCTTTGAACTGCTGACCCAGCAGCAAGAAGAGTTCGACAGAGCCATCACTGGGCAGATAGGCGCAAAAGAAGCGTTAGATAACGTGGCTGAATTCCAACAGGAGTTGCTGGAAGACGGCGACTATATCGAGTGATTTAAACGCTCCCAAAGCGGGGCTCGGTTTCTGCTGGGCCCCGTTTTTTAAGACTCTTTGCGATGTTTATGACTTACAGGACAATACTTAATGGCAAATACAGAAAAGACGCGTGGTGGATTTGGCGCATGGCTACTTGATCCCAAACGCCGGGGTGCCTTACTTGTCACCCCTGCAATTACCATCCTGTTTGTAATGAATATCTTTCCACTGATGTGGTCCTTTGGGCTCAGCTTTTTCAATTATAAAGCGAGCAGCCTGAAAGTTCCCAAATTCAAGGGCTTCAACAATTACGAAAAGGTTTTGACAGACGAAAAAGTTTGGGAAAGATTCCAAACGACCGCAATTATTGTGAGTTCTTCTGTCATCATGCAACTGATCATCGGATTTCTCATGGCGATGCTTTTTGCTAAGGTTTTTCCGCTGCGTCGGATTGTGCTTATGCTAGTTCTCACACCGATGATGCTGTCTTTCGTGTCAGTTGGCGTATTCTTTAAACTATTTTATGAGCCGACATTTGGAATCGTCAGTTTTGTTTTGAACTTCTTTACGGAAGAGCGTTTTGTCCTGCTTGGATCACCCGAAGGCGCTATACTTGGAATTGTGATTGCCGATGCTTGGATGTGGTCGCCATTTGTGATGTTGTTGGTTTTGGCAGGGTTAGTGAGCATCCCAAAATATCTCTACGAGGCCGCTGAGATTGATCGCGCCAGCAAATGGCGCACCTTTTGGACGATAACCTTTCCCTATATCAAGTCTTTGCTGCTTCTTGCTGTGTTGTTTCGTACAATTGAAACGTTCAAGTTGTTTGATGTGGTCTATATCATAACTGATGGTGGCCCAGGTAGTTCAACAGAAACAATCGCCGTTTTTCTTTATCGCACCGCTTTCCAGTTTTTCAAGACCAGCCAATCTTCGGCCTTGGCTTATATTGTGTTGTTCATCGTAATTGTGCTGACTAACCTGTATTTATACAGCGTGAACCAGCGCCAAGAGGAGGTGGAGTGATGGCGCGCAAACACCGAGAAATTGGCAAGGCTGGGTGGGGCTATACCGCCATGACAAGCGTAATCGGGTTTATCTATTTCTTTCCGGTGCTTTGGATCATCCTTACCGCGTTCAAAACCCGCACTGATGCGCTGGCCGTCCCGCCAAAGCTATTTTTCACGCCGACGCTGGATAATTTCACTTCTGTTTTTTATCGTGCGAGCATCACCACGGGCAGTAGCCAGGCCACCGACATGGGGCTGTATTTCTTTAACTCAATTTTCATCGCGGGCACCTCTGTAGGCCTAGCGCTGATCGTTGGCACATTAGCGGCATACGCGTTCAGCCGATTTCCCCTGCGTGGCAACGACACTTATTTGTTCATCATTCTGACTACCCGAATGATGCCGCCCATCGTGGTCATCATTCCAATCTTTTTGATGTTCCGGCTTTCGGGTTTGGCTGGGACCTATTGGGGCATTATCCTGCTTTACACCGCTTTTAACATTCCGTTTTCAGTCTGGCTGATAAAATCGTTCTTCGATGAACTGAACCCTGAAATCGAAGACGCGGCGCGCATGGATGGGTCAACAGAATCTCGGGTGTTCTTTGGCTTTTGCATCCCGCAAATATTAGCAGGCCTCTCGGCGACGTTCGTCTTTGGCCTGATCTTGACTTGGAACGAATTCTTATTCGCCTTGCTGCTAACTGGAGTCGAAACTCGCACTGTCCCGGTTGCAATGGCGCGTACTTTAGGAGGTGAAGTTGGCGTCGATTATGGCCTGTTGGCAGCCATCGTCACGCTGTTCTTGATCCCTATATTCTTTGTCACTTTCCTACTGCAGAACCAGCTTTTGCGTGGTGTGACCTTTGGAACGGTAAAGAAATGACAATTGAACTAAAAAAACTCACCAAACGTTTTGGTACGCTTACAGCAGTGGATTCGGTTGACTTGACTGTCGGCGATGGCGAGGTGCTATGCCTGCTGGGGCCGTCGGGTTGCGGTAAGACCACAACTTTGCGGATGGTTGCTGGATTGGAATTGGCAAGCGAGGGCGAGGTGTATTTGGGTGGCAAGAATGTCAGCGATCAAACCGCGCGCGATCGTAATGTGGCGATGTCGTTTCAGTTTTACGCTTTATATCCAAGCTTGACTGTGGCCGAGAATTTGGCGTTTCCACTGTATGGAGAGGGACTGTCGAAGACAGAAGTCGACGCGCGCGTCGCGCGGATATCTAACACGCTGCAGCTGAGTGGGATTTTAAACCGGAAACCGGGTCAGTTGGCCGAGGGAGAGAAACAGCGCGTTGCTGTTGGTCGTTCGATTATTCGTGACCCCACTTGTTTCTTGTTCGATGAACCTCTTAGTCGTCTGGACGTCCAATTGCGCGAGGAAATGCGTGGTGAGATCAAGCTTGTGCTTCAAGACCTGTCACGCCCTACTGTGATCGTTACCCATGACCAGTTAGAAGCATTGACTATGGCAGACCGAATTGCTGTCATGCGCGATGGCAAAATTGAGCAGGTCGACACGCCGCACAACGTTTTCCAACGCCCTAAGAACTTGTTTGTTGCAGGTTTCATCGGAACGCCGCAGATGAATTTGTTGCCTGCCACGCTGACGGCAAGCAATGGTGCCAGTGCCGAGTTTGCTATCACAGGCGGGCAAACGATCAAGATCGAGGTCGACCCGCGGATTTCAGAGCTCTCTCCCGGGACAAAAGTCACGTTGGGCGTTCGTCCGCGCAATCTGGAAATCAGTAACGAGCCCACGCCTGACGGCATTTCTTCCACTATTGATATCGTGGAACCCATGGGTGCCGAAACGCTGGCGCATCTGAGCGATGGGCAACATGATTTGCGACTTGTTACTGATTGGCGCGTGCCGCTCAACGAGGGTGACAAAGTGCACACCCGGTTCCTGCCTGGCACCACGCATATTTTTACCGCTGATGAACAAGTGATGAGGACACCATGACCGCCACTCAAGCTAAACTTGTCGAACGCGTCATCATTGGCATGTGTGTGCTGTCGATTTTGGCTATTTTTCAACCGTTTTCGTTAACGTTGTTTTCCATCGGTTGCGTTACGGTTGTAATCGGCGCACTAGCCTTTAATCTGGTGCCACTGTGCCGCGAAGGTGTTCCCGCTCGGGCATTGGTCAGGGCGATGGTTATCGTGTTGGTGATTCTTGGTGTGGCTGCGGGTTTAGGTATTGTCACAGCGTTTTTGTACGTTGAATATTTGGGGTCATTAAGATGAGTCGATTTGATGTATCTATTGTCGGACTTTATATCCTTGATGTTCTCGGTCGCCCCGTTACCGCCATTCCTGAAGGCGGCAATGTTGATTTCATAGATGAAATCCGCTTGACGGTTGCCGGAACCGCTGGCGGCACGGCGGTTGATCTGGCCAAGTTAGGCCTAAATTGCCAGGCTGTTGGCGCAGTAGGATCTGACGAAAAAGCAGACTTCGTTATCAATCGAATGCAGCAATTCGGCATCGACTGCACTCACATGGCAAGGCTGCCGAATATTGAAACCTCGGCTACAATTCTGAACGTGCGGCCCAACGGCGAACGGCCGGCATTGCACTGTCGCGGTGCGTCAGACCATTTCGACGTGACTGATGACATGCTAAGCGACGTATTGGATTGCCGGTTTTTCCACCTTGGTGGTACTGGGTTATTGGCCAAAATTGACGGTGCACCCAGCGCACGATTGTTGAAGGCGGCGCAAGAAGCCGGATGCGTAACAACATGGGACTTGGTCGGTGCTGGACCGGATACTTGGCAATTTGTTGAGCCGCTTTTGCCGCATATCGACTATTTCATACCATCCATCGAAGAGGCGGAAGTTCTCAGCGGGATTCAGGGCGTCGAGGATAATATACAGTTCTTCCAATCACGCGGTGTGAAATGTCCGGTTCTGACCATGGGCGGTGACGGATCGATAATCGCGATGGGCGATGAGCGTGTCCACGTGAGTGCTTACAATATCGAAGTGGTTGACACGACCGGATGTGGCGACGCCTTTACGGCAGGATTTATCGCCGGGTTGGTCGACGGGCGCAGTCTTGAAGATGCCGCGCATCTTGGCACAGCGTCAGCGTCTTTAGTGGCCAGCGGGTTGGGCTCGGATGCAGGGATTATTGACCGCGCGCAGGTTGAGGCTGAAATGGCCAACTGGCGCGCATGAGTGCAGCCAACTCGCATGTATCGCAGGTACATTTGATACGAAAGCGGACGAGTTGGATCTATTCCAGACTTGAACCGTGCCGCCGGCTAAAAAGTGCGTACTCTTGATTTAGAGACAACTGGCCTAGGCTTTGAAAGTGTTCTGGCGGTAGAAGTTGCAACCTTTTCATCCCAACGGTGCCGAGACTCTTCTGGGACAGGCCGATTGGAAGGCCGTTGTGCTGGCAAGTCGGGCGCATTTAATATTGCCTGACGACGGACGTTGTATCGCACAGATCTGCCTGTACGAAAGCCAAGTTGCGCCTTGCCGGTTGTTTTATCCATGGTAATGCCGCGATGTGACTTTTGGAAAGATCGTCAATCTCGCTGATATCATGTTCAGCATTCATTATTTCGATGATACTATGGGTGCCGATATAGCCGACACCTCCGGATACAAGAAGTTTCAAAACCAACGCCTGTCTTGAAATTTTCGTGGACTTAAAAAAATGCAGGGGTCTGTCCAGCTTGCCCAGCACTAGTACGTGATCGTGCGGTACCATGGCATATCAATTTTGATGCCTCAGAACGCAAATTTTTTGCTGCGTCAAGGCCAGGATTGCCTTGGTTTTTGCGGGGCAAGCTCGGCATAGCGATTGCTCGACGAACAAGTGTTGGTTGTTCAAATACAAGCATTCACACAGATCGCAGGAAAACCATGGCTGGAAAAATTATCATGCCGGCGGACACGACAGCAGAATTGCCCAATTAGGGGCAACTGCGTCTGATGAGCAATCCGTTCTTGACGGACGCAAAGCAATTGACCGTCGTTGAACTGAGTCTAATCCCTGGCAATGGGCATGACTTGCACAAACAGCCAGACCAAGAAAAAGTGATTTGCTGTGTTTGAGGCAAGCTTGAGCAATTGTTGAAGGACGAACAACAAATTTTTTGCCCTGGCGTTCCCATATTGATTGTCGCCGACGTCGTACATGCCTCGTTTAATATTAGTGAAATGGACGAAACACGACGCGCCATCCTCGGTCCCTGTGTCGGCGGACAGGGATACGAGGTGGTCGATGTCGCGTGTGAACCCCTTGGCAGGATCTGCGTTGCTAATTCGCGGCCTCCCACAAACCGGTTTCTCCAGATTTAAGCACAGCATCAGTTACCAAATCAGTTCGGTGCGCGTCAGCAAATGTTGGCGCGGCCCCTTTGCCACTCAGTCCAATGATGAAATCGGCGGCCTGATGCACAAAACTTTCCGCATAACCGATCCCAAGGCCTGGCACCCACCAATTGCCCATGTAAGGGTGTTCTCCGTCGGTGACATGAATTGAGCGCCAACCGCGCGTCGTTCCCTGATCCCCGTGATCGAAATACTCCAGTCGGTGCAGGTCGTGCAGGTCCCATTCCAGTGACCCACGCTCACCATTTATTTCCAATGTATAAAGGGCTTTGTGACCCCGCGCATAACGCGTCGATTCAAATGTCGCCAGCGACCCATTGCCAAACCGTGCAAGGAAGGCACAAGCATCATCAATTTCAACCGGTTCTATCTTACCAGTTAATGTATGTTCACGCTCTTTGACGAAGGTTTCTGTCATTGCCGTGACGCTCTCGATTTCGCCGTTCAGCCAAATCGCCGTGTCGATGCAATGGGCAAGTAAGTCTCCAGTTACGCCTGATCCTGCGATTTTTTTGTCAAGCCGCCACAGTCCTTCACCACCTTGAGGAAGGTCCGTAGCAATTGTCCAATCCTGCAGAAATTTGGCGCGGTAGTGATAGATGCGGCCAAGCTTGCCCTCATCAATCATCGCTTTGGCCATACTGACGGCTGGAATGCGGCGGTAATTGAACCAGACCATGTTTGGGACACCGGCCTGTTCGACCGCTGCTACCATTTCAGAGGATTCCGCAGCTGTTCGACCTAGGGGTTTTTCGCACATTACCATCTTGCCCGCCTTAGCTGCGGCAATCGCGATGTCATGGTGCATATCGTTGGGAGCCGCGATATCGATCAAGTCGATATCATCGCGTTCTATCAAAGATTGCCAATCAGCTTCGACGCTTTCATAACCCCAATTAGAAGCAAACTCTTCCGCGCGCTCTTTGTTTCGGGCGCAAACAGCGGTTAACTGAGGCTCATATCCCAAATCAAAGAACTTAGGCGCTTGGGTGAAAGCATTTGAGTGCGTTCGGCCCATAAAACCATAGCCAACCATGCCGATTCGAAGTTTTTTCTTTGCCATGTCTTTTTCCTCACTCTTTCCAGCCATGCGCGTTGCGTACTTTGATCATAGTCGCAAGGATGTCGTTCCAAGTTTGTTGATCCTCAAGCACAGTGTTAGGGAACATACAGCCATCCCAGCATATATGCCGCATTGCCTTTGTGGGTGTTCCATCCGCATGGTTCAGCCACATGCCAGAATGCTTGACTATATCCATTTTACCGTTTGGGTCCAATGCCATGCAGTGTCGCCCAGTTTTGTCGTGGCTGCCAGAGCCATGCACGGTGCCATCATTTTGCGCAACATGGAAATCAATGGTCCACGGCCGCAAGGCATCGGTAATTGTTTTCAACGCTGTGTCCAAGGCCACGCTGTCGTCGAGTTGCTCGGTGGTGATCAACTGGTGCTCTGGCGCGTTGTAGCCGAGTGCGTAAAGCATCGTATGTGCCATATCCGCCTGAAATCCCATGACGCCAGGGCGGTCAACGGCTTCTAACAGCTCAACCATATGTTTCCAGCTGTGCATGCCGCCCCAACAGATTTCTCCCTCAGCGGCCAATTGTTCGCCGTGATCGGCGGCAATATCGCAGGCCAAGCGCAAGGTTTCTGCCATAATGGCGGTATTTTTTGCCGGGTCGTCGGCCCATTGGCTCACTCCCGTGGCCGTATCAATCCGGATCACGCCGCTATGACGCACCCCAAGATCACGCAGACGGCCCATAATGCTACATGATTTGCGGATGGCAGCTAAAAACGCCGTGCGTCCGTCGCCTGCGTCCATCGCAGAGCCACCGCCGACAGGCGGCCAGACCGGAGCCACTGCCGATCCAATCGCCAAGCCCCGCCCGCCAACATTATCTACAAGGGCCTTGATCGTATCTTCGTCGGCGTCGATTGGAGTGTGTGGATCTGCTAGAAACAGATCAACTCCGTCGAATTTGATCCCATCAACCTCTGCCGCTTGAGTCATATCCAGCATTTTATCCAAGCTGATTGGCGGCTCGTCTTCGCCTTTCCCGACCAACCCAGGCCACATCGCATTATGTAGCTTCGGAAATGTATTGTCCCCCATGACATCCTCCTATGATTTATCCGTGTATGTTGCCATGGTTCCGCGTCATGACCACAAATGCAATCTTTTTCTGACGTACGTTCCTCAAAATATGCTTTGGTTCTGCGTTTGGCGGCGCTATGCTTGGGTAAATTTGGGCCGCTTTGAGGAGAATCACCATGAAGATCGGATTTTGCATGCTGTTGTGGACGACGTCTGTTGGCTCCGAGCATCGCGCGTTGTTGGAAGATATTAAAGCTACCGGATATGATGGGGTCGAAGTGCCAATTTTTGGTGGTACGCCTGAGAACTATGCCGAAATTGCTGTCATGTTAGACGAGATCGGGTTAGAGCGAACGGCGATTTCGGTAATCCCGACTCTAGATCAACACCCTTTGTCAGAAGATCCAGCAGACCGCCAGCGTAGTGTTAAATACCTAAATGGGCTTGTCGATTGTGCCGCAGCCCTTGGCGCGCAAGGCATCGGCGGACCGTTGCATCAAACGCTTGGTCATTTCAGTGGGGCAGGTACAACTGAGGCGGAATTTGATCGTGCACGCGAGGTTCACACGAAAGTTGGCGATCACGCGCAGGCCAATGGGCAGGTGATCGCATTAGAGGCAGTCAATCGCTTTGAAAGCTATTTCGCCAATACTATGGATGATCTTTGCGCCTATACGCAATCGTTAAACCATCCGGCAATCAAGACGATGTATGATACGTTTCATGCTAATCTGGAAGAGCGTGATCCGGTTGCTGCTTATACCCGCAATGCTGGCGATGTGGTGCATATCCATATTAGTGAGAACGACCGGGGCGTTCCGGGTTCCGGGCATGTGCCGTGGGCTGAGACATTTGGTGCTATAAAATCGTCTGGCTACGACGGTTGGCTCACAATCGAAGCTTTCGGTCGCGGGCTACCGGAATTGGCGGCCGCCACTAGGGTATGGCGGGATTTTGCTGAATCTCCGGAAGCTTACTATCGGGATGGGTATCAATGTATTCGGCAAGGGTGGGACGAAGCATGAGTGATTTTTCACAACAAACAGCGGTCATCACTGGTGGTGCACAGGGTATTGGGGGTGCGGTGGCAGATACATTGCGGGCGGGTGGCGCGCGTATTGTAATTTGGGACATGGACGCCGAACTTGCGGCTGAAAAGGCCGCAAGCCTGGGTAGTGACTGCTTTGCATTACCAGTAAATGTCGCAGATTGGAGAACCGTTGAAGCCGCCCGCGATGAAACACTTACCAAATCCGGGCGCATCGACATTGTGGTCAATTCTGCTGGCATCGCAGGTGCGAATGCGACTGTCGAAGATTATCTGGTGGATCATTTTGCAGAGATTATTAACATCAACTTGGTGGGTACATTCCACGTTAACAAAGCCGTTGTTCCCGTCATGAAACGGCAAGAGTATGGCCGCATTGTCAACATCGCATCGGTTGCGGGAAAAGACGGGAACCCTAATGCCAGCGCCTATTCTGCGTCAAAGGCTGGCGTGATCGGTTTCACTAAATCGCTGGGTAAAGAGCTGGCAGATATGGATATCGCCGTGAACTGCGTGACGCCCGCAGCCGCACGGACGCGAATATTTGACCAGATGAAACAAGAACATATCGACTATATGCTGTCGAAAATCCCGCGTGGTCGATTTTTGGAGTTAAAAGAGGCCGCCGCAATGATTAGTTGGCTTTGCACAAAAGAGAACAGTTTCACGACTGCTGGCGTGTTCGATTTATCGGGTGGACGGGCGACTTATTGATCATTATCGGCGTTTTCTTTGCCGATTTTTGATCGTAACCGTTATAAAATAACACCTTATCAGGCCAATATATAAGGCAAGACAGAATGTACATGAGCATAGATTTTGGCACTTCTGGCATCAAGGCAATCCTGATGAAGCAAAAACGAACTTTTCTGGCCGGTTCTGACGACGAATTGCATCCAGCCAGGGTACTTGACGGTTGGAGCGAGCAGGATTTGTCGGATTGGAATGTCACTGTTGCGCCTGATTTGGGCGTTCTGACAGCAAAAGCAGATTTTTCGGCAGTAAAGAGTTTTGAGTTGTTAGGACTGATGCAGGGGAGGGCAGTGCTTGAGGCCTTTGCCCAGTGTCTGCGGCCCTGTATTTTTTGGAATGACAACCGAGCAAATGCTAATGCCGCCAAAATTTATGGCAGCGTTTTCTCCCGCCAAACCACAGGCAACATCGTTTTTCCTTGGCTCATCGTCTCAAAATTATTCTTGATTAAACATGACAAGCCAAACCTATTTGATGGAGTCTCTGGCGCGTTCTTGCGGAAAAATCACCCACACCCCCGATTGAGGGCCGAGCCTGTCCCTGAGATGTCACGCGCCGCGGGAACGAGCTGGTTTTATGTTATCCTGAGACGCTGGAGCGACGACCTTTTTACTGCCATAGGCCTCGGTGGGACTGACATGTCTCATCTGATTTCGGTTTGCGAACAAAGCGATGCAGTTCGTCTTTCGTTCATGCGAAGAAAAATTGGATAAGTTATTATCATGCTATAAGGAGATCTAGATGGGGTTGCGAACACGGAACTGGGACAGACTGGGAAATGGTGGCCTAACGTTCACGGAATTGGGTTTTGGTACGGCGCCATTGGGAAATCTCTATAAGGCGATCTCGGATGATGATGCGCGTGCAACGCTTGATGCCGCCTGGGAAGGTGGCGTGCGCTATTTCGATACCGCACCCCTCTATGGTCTGGGATTGTCAGAAACTCGCTTGAACCCGTTTTTGCGCGATAAGCCCCGCGATAGCTACATTTTATCCAGTAAGGTTGGCCGCCTGATTGAATATTGCGCCGCTGAACATCGCGCTGGTATTGGAAAATGGTTTGAAGTACCGCAACGTCGTGAAAATTTTGACTACACCTATGACGGCGTAATGCGTTCGTTTGAACATTCCTTTTCACGCCTTGGCGTAAACCAGATCGACATTCTTTATGTCCACGATCTTTGTGCGTTTTCCCATGGGTCAAAAACGGCTTCAGACATGCGGGTCGAAGAATTCTTTGGTGGTCGTGGCTATGACGCAATGATCTCTTTGCGCGATCAGAAGGTTATAAAAGCGATCGGCGGTGGCGTGAATGAGTGGGAGGTGTGTCAAACACTGGCCGAACGCGGTGATTTTGACCTCTTCTTACTGGCAGGGCGCTATACCCTGTTAGAACAAAAAGCGCTTGATAGCTTTTTGCCGCTTTGTGAGGCCCGTGGAATTGGGATAATAACAGGCGGGCCGTATAATTCCGGCATCTTGGCCACAGGGGCAAAGTCTGGATCGTTTTATAACTATGACCCCGCCCCCCAAGACATTATCGACCGTGTAAATGCGATAGAAAATGTATGCAAAAGTCATGGCGTTCGCCTTATTGACGCCGCTTTCCAGTTTCCGCTTTTGCATCCGGCCCATGTATCAGTGATCCCTGGCGGGCAGGGCGTGGCTGAAATGATGGGAAATTTACGCGCTGCACAAGCAGATATCCCCAAAGCGCTTTGGGCAGATCTGAAGGCCGCAGGCCTGATGCACGTGGAGGCGCCAGTATGAGCGTTGCCATGAAATCCAATTTGAAAATAGATGCACATCAACATTTCTGGCAACCGCTGCGTGGCGATTATGCTTGGATGCCGCAAGATAACCTAATTTTGAACCGTGCGTATCGCCCAAGTGATCTAAAGCCGAGTTTGGAAAGGCACGGCATTGATGGCACGGTTGTCGTGCAAGCAGCCGCAAGCGTTGGTGAAACCGAGTATTTGTTGGGATTGGCTGATGCCACGCATTACATTAAAGGTGTTGTTGGCTGGATTGATTTTGAAAACCCGAACGATCTGGCACATCTTGAACAGTTTGCGGCACACCCAAAGTTTCTTGGTGTTCGACCGATGATCCAAGACATTACAGATGTGAACTGGATGCTGCGGGAGGATATTGATTGGGCTTTTCGCGCGATAATCGATCTGGACCTAACCTTTGATGCGCTTGGATTTCCTAAACATCTGCACAATTTTCTAACTCTGATCACGCGCTACCCCGAAATGCGTGTTGTCTATGATCATTGTATGAAACCACAAATCCGTGACTATAGCGCAAGCAAAGATACTTTTTCTCACTGGGCGGTCGGCATGTCCCAATTGGCTGATGAAACTCGCGGTTGTTGTAAGTTTTCTGGAATTGTCACCGAGGCAGGGGACGGCTGGACAATAGATGATTTGCGCCCCTTTGTAGAACATGTGTTAGGCGCTTTTGGCGCCGACCGAGTTATGTGGGGATCTGATTGGCCTGTTTGCCGTACGCAGGCCGAATATGATGAATGGTACGATATCGCGCAGGATTTAACGCAGGGTTTGTCCAAAGCTGACAGGACAGAAATTTTTGGCGGTACTGCTGCCAGATTTTACAGACTGTCTTGAGATGTTAAAAATGTCTTGAAGGACCGAGGGTTCAGATCTGTATGCTGTTCACGGTTGAAAATGGGCACCAACGCCCCGATCACATCATCGAACCATTGCTGATCATCAAGCGCAAAACCAGTCTATCGCATTTCGAGCAATACCCGTTCGAACATGGCCGCAGCAACGATCGTATTGCGCGCAGAGGTTTTCTTGGAAATACGGTCAAATATGCCCTTGGCTTATCTATGGGCAGGGTCGACACATACATTTACCAGAGGCACGACAGTGCAAAGGCAATCCTTCTCCAACCTGTAGATTCACTTGAAACGGCCAATGAGTCTCAAGGCGGTCGAAATAGATCAATTTCGTGCCATGGGGCACTGCGAGGCTTACGGTTTCATTTTCCACCTACGGATTGAAACCACCGGCTTCGAGCCGGTCCGCTTCAGCTGCGCACGCGCGACTTCACCACAGATTTCACGTCGTGTGGGTCACAAAATATCGCGAGAAGGTTTTGCAGGGTCCGATGCGTGAACGGATTGGTGAAATTATCTGAAAACTTACGCAGAAATGGGGGTCTTTATCGTGCAAGGTGTACGGGGCCAAGACCATGTGCATACGTTCTTGGCGGTATCGCCGAATTTGGCCCTGTCCAACGTCATGCAGCGCATCAAAGGCCGCTCATCGTGACGGATCCAGATGGAGTTCCCTGAGTTGCGCAAGCGTTACCGGGTAAGATGCTTTTGGGCCAGAGGTTATGTCTCAACCACCTCGGGAAATGTCACTGACGATATCATCACGCAGTATTTGGAATTACCGTCCTCTAAATGATGCCTCCGGCGTCAGCCGGCAGCGGTTCACTTATTTGCTCAGAGAGATTGCGCAGAATCGACCGCCTGACAGTTACGCCTGGTTCGTGTTGCAAACCGGACCTATCGCGGTTTGATGCCGCTTCTTTGATAGCATTTACTGTAACAAAGGAGACTGACTATTGGACTGAAACGGACGGAGGAATTCCGCTAAGAGGCAGTGCGGATTGCAATGACCAGCGGGCTGACGGGTAGACAGGTGGCTGATGATCTGGGTGTTGGCATGTCGACGCTGAACCAGTGGATAACAGTGCTTCGAGATACTGACGTGGTTTCAAAAGAGGATTTAGACCTCGCCAAAGAGAATGATCGGCTTCGGCGTGAAGTTCGGCTTCTCAAGGAAGAAAGGAAAATTCTAAAAAAGGCCCCCAGTTCTTCGCAGGCCTAAAGCGATGAAATTTGGATTTGTCGAAGAACACAGAGCCAGCTTTCCAGCCAACCGATTGTATGATGTTGTTGGCGTCAGCGCACGTGGTCTAGCTGCTTTCCTCAGCCGCCCTGCCAACCGCAGACAGCGGTCTGATCCGGTAACTTTGGCACATATCAAACAACAGTCGCGTCTCAGCCTTGGCAGTTATGGCAGGCCACGCATGACGGAAGAGCTGAAACAGATCGGCTTGGACGTCGGTCACCGCCGTGTGGGCCGATTGATGCGCCAGAACGGCATATCAGTCATCAGAACACGCAAGCACAAG
>ERZ802830.244-NODE-244-length-54237-cov-10.2946_pt1 | contig 54237 bp, 57 predicted proteins | sample MGYA00345654_ERZ802830 | MGnify/ENA primary metagenome ERZ802830 (study PRJEB30503, sample SAMEA104212375) | marine metagenome | biome: Westerlies Biome; feature: [SRF] surface water layer (ENVO:00010504) within the epipelagic zone...; material: water...
AAGATAATGATTGACAATATGTTACGATTCATATTATTGTTTGCCAGTTTTCTTGAAATTGTCAAAGGTTTCTTCAAATATGACTTACTCGAGAAACTAGATACCATACGATACATGAAGAATGTGAAATACCTATTCTACACCTTGATAATGATTGCGTTTTTTATTAACATCACAAAGCTCACCTATTACTTACCTTTTCTTGGAAAAACTGCCTTTCCTACTGGACTTTTAAATGAATCCAAACCAAATAGGTCCAATTTTAGCTTTACCGTAACAAACACCAAACCAAATACAAAGATTGTATACTGGGGGTCTCAAAACGAACAAAACCAAACACTTCCCATTAGTACGCCATGGGATGCTTACAAAAAATACGAAAATTCCGGAGTCACCTTTTCGGATAAGAACGGAAAAGCTCTTTTCCAATTGGTGAAGCCAGTTGAGTACAAAATCCCTAACGGAAACACTCTACCATCTCATGTTCATTACAGACAAGTTCTTAAAGATGGAATGCTTGGTCCTGTTGAAACAGTGAACATTTAGACAGTAAACATTTAGACAGTAAACATTTAGACAGTAAACATTTAAACAGCAACCGCTTTAGTGGCTTGGGGAGGTTTGATGAAGTGATGCTTGATATAACTTTGGAGATTGAAGTAGTTCACCTCGTCGTCGTCGGTGCAGTTGAAGATTTTCTTAAGCTTTTCGTCGGGTAGAAGTATGCGCTTGTTTTCCTCTAGACGAAGACCGTTTTTAACAATGTACGCATTCAGCATCTTCGTGACATCGTTACGAGGTACTAATTCACCCTCTTTGATTTGAAGGAACTCGTACATTTCTGGTGTGAGAAGCGCAGGCATCGCAAATCCACTAGCGTTCCTCGAGTTCTTGTTCTTATTTTTTTGCTTAGAAAGCGTCTTAATCACATTGTTAAAATCCCTTTCGAGCGTTTTACCCATGGATTGAAGCTCTTTGACTTCCTTGTTGATGAGAGACACCTTGCTGATGAAATTGGAAAGCTTGTTGTAGAACACGCTCTCTACGGAGCTAGATTCCTTTGACTCCGCCTTCTCCTCGATGGGTGAAGTGGTAGCTTCCGCGGGTGTATCCGTACCTTGGACATCAACTACTAGAGTTGATCCTGTATCTTTGGTGGATCCAACCGAAGTGTCCGAAACCTTAGTGGATGATGTCTTAGTAGACGGTGGTTTAGCAGATGGTGCCTTGGTTTTGGGCACTTCGGTTTTGGGCACTTCGGTTTTAGACACTTCGGTTTTAGACACTTCGGTTTTAGACACTTCGGTTTTAGGCACTTCGGTTTTAGACACTTCGGTTTTTACCACATCTTTAGTTTTGGGCTTGTTTTTGACACTTGACTTGTTTATTTGCTTGGAAACCATTGTTGAATTGTTATATTTCTATTTTGATTGAATCTTTAAGTAGGTTTTAAAAATGTCCATTTTGTTCAGTCGTATATTGGAGCTACAGTACGAACATTTATTTTTTGATAACCTCATGTTTTTCGGGGGCATGATCAATTCCATTTTATCAAGAGAATAATTGTTCGGTTTGAGTGCTTTCAGTATAGAATCTAATCTGGTTAACACACTGTATTTTAGGTGCACATAAGCAAAAACATTCGTGCTTTCAGCATATGGTTTGACACTGTTTATTTGATGAACGGTTTGTAGTTGATGTGCGGTTTCTTTTTCGAACGCTTTCGGATCATTAAATAGCTTGTTATACATGACGGAATTAATCACTAAAGCTAATGCTTCCACATAACTCTCGTATATGTTTAAGGTCTGTCTGTCTCGTAATGATATATGATACGAATGAATAAGAAATTCGTCGATAGCGGAAGAATAACTAGATCTATGGATGGAGTAGGCATGGAGTAATTCATGAAGAATCACTTTGCATATTTCATCCTTTCGATAAATGAGTATCACCGGAGCTTGCTTCGCTACTTGAAGCGTTAAACCACTATTGATGTGCTCTGCTGTAAAAACCTTGTCTGTAGATGTGCTTTTGGTTGGTAATCGTTTTTTTTCGTCCGTAAGTGCCAAAATGATTTTGATTTCTCCAGTTGTTTTCTTAAATACACCTTCAATAACTGTAATACAATTCGCAATGTAGTTAACAAAAAAGTCCGTGTGATGTTCAGTAGACTTACTCATTGTGGTGAGTTGCACTCGTGTTTTTTTGACAGTAAAAACGACCGTTTTGATGTATGGTAACTCCGTAATTTTCTTAGACATATTTCTAGAAATATATCGACTTACTAACATTGTGGCTAATGCATGATGCACATTCGAAGAGGTCTCTTCGTGTTTAATATGTTTGTTCCATTTACTCACACAAGCGTGTACATTTCTCTCAAAATCGTCCATTCATTTATTATAGTAAGGTTGGGAAAAAAAGTTCGAGTTTGTCGTTCGAAAGAGCGTCCGCATCGTGATGGTTCAATTGAATATCAAACAAAACATGCAAATCGCCTCGACGATGCCTCGCTTTAAGACCTTTGTCTTTAAATATACAAGAGCATATATTATTCTCTAGCGGTTTGAAAAGAACCTTTATCGGTTCCCCGAAATGGTCGATGGTGGTGTCAATTCCAAGATAATAATCGCTGATACTTATAGGTACGGACAAAATCAAATCGGACTTGTCTACACAGCTGTTGATAATATAGTGGTCACAGTTCACAATGTTGATGTGCACCACAAGTTTACCATATTTTCCTAAAAACGAATCCCAATCTCCCTTGTCCTCAAACACATACTCCAACATGTAATCATTAAAAGATATGTACACTATGTGTCTTTCAGTGGTACCTTCTCTTGTTTTATATTTCACCTTTAATTTCTTTCCGTCTTCGGAATACAACTCTTTCAAAGAAACAAGTATGTGAATGATGATGTCCGCGGATGATTCGTCGTATTCCTCTTCGAATGCGTCGTGAAAGACATCCTCCTCCTCTTTCGGAGCGCTAGGGCGAGGCATGTTTTTCGAAATGACCTTCGTCATCATCTCGGACAAAGTTTTAAACAGTTTGGATAGCATAATGTCATAATCATAATCAACACTCGAAGCCGTCTTCGAAGTTAACACTTCGTACGCGACTTTCACTCTGATGAACTCTTCGCTATTTCCAGTTTCCTTGTCGGGATGACATTCCAATGCCTTTTTACGATAGGCGCGTTTGATGTCATCGTCTGTGTGCTTTTTATTTGGATTCAACTCAAGGATTTCGAAAGCCTTGTATCTACTTAAGTACATACGCTTGATATGTAATAAGATAATGCTTCATTTAAACCATTTTTACAAGGATCCACATGCTTTGAAAAGTTTGAAGCATCCGTTTATGTTGAATGTTACCGACAACGACATTCCTCGGGAAATGAATTTTCTTGTATATGGTTACGACACATCGCTTTGTAAGTACTATGTGTACAAGATGTTGTGTAAGAATAACGAAAAAATAACATCGTATGAACACACCATTAATGTTCTCGGAACAGATATTCAGTACGCGAATTGTAATCAGTTTTTGGAATTCAATTTGAAAACCCACTTGAGCAAAGAAAAGACGGCAATGGTGGAGTTAATCAAGAACATCACGAGTACAAGAAAACCTTCGAACGAGAAGCATGTCATTGTGATGTTAAACATCGACGCAATGAATTTACAACTTCAGTATCGACTTCGAAGGATAATAGAAAAATCTTCGGACAACGCGAGTTTCGTATGCGTGTGTAATCTTTTGGCCAAAGTGATCGAGCCTTTACAAAGCCGTTTCTCGTTGATGAGGACGCCGATTCTCACGAAGACTGAGAAGCAATATATGTGCACCCAAATACAAAACTTGTTACAGTCGGATAAGGACACCAATGGGCTCATAAAATGCCTTAAAAATATGGATTCTTTTCAAGATGTGATGTCCTTAGTTCTGTCCTTTTACTATGTGGACAATGAACAAGTCCTCGAAGACATGTCCAAATCGATGAAACGGTTCAAATTTGTTGAAAATGAGATCAAAGTGTTATTTTCAAGTTTCGTGAAGAGTAAATCGACAATCACTTCCATTAATGATATCCGAGACTTTGTTTACAAAATCATTCACTACAATATCGATCATAAAATTATCATACGATATGCGATTGCAACCTTATCATCGATAAAGGCATATGCACCATTTATGCACCAGATTGTTTGTATATTTAAGAAGTTTGATATGGACATGACTTCAATCAACCAGTGTAAAGTTGTCCATGCATACGAAGTTTGTTTAGCGAGTATATTAAACTTACTACTGAACTAAATTGTGTAGGAGAATGTACGGCATAAAAGTATTCAATGTATTATGAGTGTTTATTATGGCATCGTGACGATCATTTTTGGAATGTGTTATCAATCGTTTTCGATAGCGTCTGTTCGAGTGTGCCTTGTAGTACAAGGCTTCGTATTTGTTAATCACCGACTCTAGTTCTTCGGAAAGTTTGTAGTTTAGTGTGTCTTTTAGATTTTCATTTTTCAAATCCGAAAACATGTCACTGATTTCGTTCAAATCGATAAGTTTTTGTTTTATGCTCATTAATGTGAATATGAATTAAATAATTGTTGTGTTTGTTTAAGTATGTTCCTTCAACAACTTTTTCAGTTTGTATTCACTCAAATGAATGCTTTTTGTTTCCTTGAGTAGTTTGATGGTGTTTCGAATGCTATTTGTTTTTCGAATCTCTAGTATGTCATCTATGTTGTAGTGTGGTTCATTTTTGATGTCTTTGAATAGTAAGGGACCATTTGTCGTTTGTTTCCATCCTTGAATGTCGATTCGTTCATCGTGCACCTTATCGTGACATGTGTCGCATAGAGGAAGAAGGTTGAATTGCGCATTTTTATGAAAAGTTCCATCTATGTTTCCGTACGAATCCGAATCTTTTTGCATTCGAAGATGGTGTGTCTCGAGGTTTTGGTTTCCACCACATATCGCACAAGATTGCACAATGACCCTAGAGTTGTATTTCGATGTTACTGGCTCACACATATTGTTCGACTCGTTCAGTAACTCCCTACGAATCATAGAGGCGGTATGAATGAACTCCGCCTTCATGTCCATCGCTTTGCACACTTCGAGTCCGTATAGTGCGTTTCCACCTCCGTCCGCCAACTTTCGATCATACACTAGCACATCGTTTTTCTCGTCGTACACCACCTTCAAGTGTTTCACATACAGCGTGTTCGACGCTTGTAACTTTTGTAATCTAGAGAGACGATTCAATTCATGAAGATGAGTGGCAAAAATGAATGTGGATTTTGCCTTGACTAACGATTCGATTCCCGACATAATGATCGAAATAGCTGACACACTCTCCGTTCCACTACACAACTCATCACCAATGACAAGACTACATGAGTCCACCTTTTCGAGTATGTTCCTTATTTCGTAAATTTCATTCGCAAAAGTGGACATGCCCTTGACGATACTGTCAGATGACAAAATCCTAGTGAAAAGTTTTTTGTACGGGGAAAACACCATACGACGACTCGAAACAAACATTCCTGCTTGGGCCATGATCAGATTCACTCCGATCGATTTCATAAAACTGCTCTTACCGGCGGCATTCACACCGTACAGAATAAGGCCTCTCTCCTCTTCACCGAGTCGTAGCGAATTGGAGGTGTATCGAATGTCTTTTTGGACATGCTCCACGATGGGATGTCGCACTTCCTCGAATGAGAAATACGAATCTTCGCGCTCCTCTATCACGGGCATACACAAATTGAAAGTTTTCACATTCTTGGCACAGCACATATGCAAGTCGACATCTTCTAGCAAATGAATGTATCTTTTGAATAGACACTCTCCGAACCCATTCATCAAAGAATGAATGAACTTTTGATAGGCTACAACAGAGAGTTGTTTCGCCTCTAACTCAATCTCACGAAGCTCTGTGTTTTGCTTTTTGATAACGGTGTTGGACAACTTGAATTGGTTCGCGACGCTACCACACTGTTCCAATTCATTCGTCAACGAATGTTTTTTGCTCTTCAATAAGGCCCATCGCTTCGATGTCATTGTGAAGAAATATCCCTCTCGATCATTGTAATCTAGTTTTAGCCACTGATCCTCGACAAGAGACAACTTGCTTTTGAACGAATCCAAGATAACGCCCGATTTATCGTACAATTCATCGAGCTCACGAGCGAATCCTTTCTTGAACATGTTCGTCTTGATGTTTTCTAGACTATACTTGGACACCTCATTCATAATCAATGAATGACTACATTCCTTCTCGAATCTTTCGAAAATGCTGTTCTCATTCACATCCATATCATAGTCGCTTAGAAACGCTTCGTGGACCGATTCATTCTTGGACAGCTTTTCGAACAATCCATGTAGAGAACATATCGAGTCGTACAAACAAGCGAAGTGATGAGGGTGTAGTTGCTGCGTCGTCCCTTTGCGTAGCAGACGCTCAATGTCTTTCACCGTCGATAAATCTTTAGCATGCTCCCAAGCTTCCGCGTCGTACATTATTTTGGTTTTTGAATATCTGTTCATCAATTCCTGTGAATCGTAGATAGGATACAGCAGTCTCTCTTTGAAGAATCGTTTCCCGATGGATGTTACACAATTGTTGAAAATGGATTCAATGGAGACCGCTCCACCGATTATGTTCAACTGACTCGTGGCGTTGTAAGCGAGTACTAACTCCCTATTGTTCTCGTTCGAAGTGATGATGGGTTTGTCCATCTCCTTTATAAAGTTTTCATTGTGTTCGAAAGCGAACTGGACTAAGTACACATAACTAACCAATGCGAACGGTTTAAACTCCATATGGATGTATTCGATTTCAGACAGCATTCCCGTAGATGGAAATACCTTCTTCAGGATTGCCTTTTGGAATTTCAGCTTCGTGTACATGTCGTCCATCGAGTTCAACTTATTCAAACAATACCTCCCATCTCCAAGATATGAGTATATCTCTCGTGAATTCAAGCCGCTATTTTCTAGACTTATGAGAACGAGCTCCTTTGGGTCGTATTTAAGAACCACACGATATAACTCATCCAACAGTAATTTGTAGTCCTTTTCGGTCGTTGTTTCATGTGCGTAGGATGTGCCCGTGGACGGATCGAATAGGCTCCATCCCGTCATGTAGATGTCTTCGTTATTCTTACTCTTTAGTTTCTCGATGTATATGGACATCATGTAATTCGTATGATGGGTTTTCAGATTATCAACATGTGTAGATGGACTGTATACATGGGTTGGTTTGCGAACGATCTTTGGAGCTTGAGAGACTTGCTCGACAAGGACCACCACGAACTTGTTATCCACTAGAATGTCGATGTACTTTTTCACCGAATGATTCGGAAAACCAGCCATTAAAAAGTTGTCCTTATTCACTTCCGCGATGGACTTGTTTCTCTTTGTGACTTGAATGTTGAGTAAATCACATATGGTGTAAATGTTGGCTCCCATAAACCCAGTCTCACTCGTTTCGTCTGGTATCGCATACAACTCGAAGAAACTACCCACTTCCATCATTATCACAGTGTTTGTGTGATACAAACTTGTATATTTCGCATGATAGTCTATATATTCGTTAAGAATGTGCATTTTTGGTAAAATGAAACCAATAAATTTAAAATATACTGTGTAATAATACACACTGGTTATTCTCTTAAGTAAAAAGTGTCCATTTGAATAAATGGATAATTCGATTCAGTGTGAAATATGTAATCGTCCGGTCACATTTGAACAATATATTGAACACTGTGAAGAATGTTACATTCAAACTTCCATAATGAATCGGAACATTAATCGAGTGAATGATTATATTCAAAACACTTTACAAGTTGCTACCACTATCGAACCAAACAGAGGTGTGTCTAGAGTATCGATCATACCTATCGATATTGAACGACTACTTCGGAATCAAGATATGGTTCATGGAACGACGAATCAGTACGAAATGAATACTAGCATCGAAGAAATGAATGGTGGTGTGGTGGATGTACCCGCACATAACATAGAGTCTTCGTATACACAATTGGATAACACAGAGTCAGGCTTATGTTCAATTTGTCTAGAAGAATCAGACACAACCAAACCATTTGTCAAAACAGTGTGTAATCATATCTTCTGTAAAGAATGCATTCATAAATGGTTGAGTATACGACATAAATGCCCCATTTGCTTACATGACTTCAACCAAGCTTGAAAAATTTGATTTATTTATTTAAAAGGTATAGTTTTGTATTAAGGTAGTTTATTGACAATTGGAAAATTTTCGCTGGAGATGAAGAGCGCCGTAGAACACTCTTTGAATGTGGATGAGTTCGAAAAGTATGCATGGAATGTAATCGAGAGCTATTTCAAAGAGGAAAAAGGAACTGTGTTAATTAATCATCAACTGGAGTCGTTCAATGATTTTGTGTTCAATAAAATAGAAGAAATCATCAATGGTTTCAATTCGATTGATATTTTCCACAAATTCAATGTGGAAGAAGATCAGTTCGAGTATGTGATTGAGATCGATGTTATCAATCCGATCATTACGAAACCAACGGTCCACGAAAAGAACGGGAGTACAAAACTCATGACACCACACGAAGCGCGTCAAAGAAACTTTAGTTACTCATCTTCTATTTATGTCACCTTTGATGTACGCTGTCAGTGGTTGGAAGATGGACACATGAAGAATTCCAACAAAGTCATCAAGAACATTTGTCTTGGAAAGGTGCCCATTATGGTTGGGTCCAACTACTGCAATCTGAAGTTGAACTCTCAAACGCACGAATCTGTAAAGAGCGAATGTAAGTACGACGCAGGTGGTTACTTCATCGTAAATGGAAACGAAAAGGTGGTCATTAGTCATGATCGTATCGCGGAGAATAAGACATATGTGTTTACGGATAACAAGCTATCCTCGCAGTATTCTCATGTCGCCGAGATTCGATCGGTACCCGACAATTTATTCGGACCACCGAAACTGACATCGCTCAAGTTGTCTTCTAAACCAACCCAATTTGGAAATTATATCAAGGCGAACATTCACCACATTCGAACAGAAATACCGCTGTTTGTTCTATTTCGTGCGTTAGGTATTGAAAGTGATAAGGACATTGTGCAGCACATTGTCTTCAGTATCAACGACAAGAACAATAACGAGTTAGTCAATCAATTGAAGGGGAGTGCTGAGGAAGGGAACAACATTAACACTCGAACGAAAGCGCTCGAGTACATGAGCAAATATCTGAACATAAGTGGATTTCCGAAGGAGATTGTCACCAACAAAGTCAAGCGAATTTCCATCATCAACGACATTCTCACCAACGACTTTCTACCACATGTTGGAACGGACTTTAACAAGAAAGCACTGTACTTAGGATACATGACCAACAAACTACTCCAATGTTATCTAGGTGTCTCTGACATGGATGACAGAGATTCGTATTTGAACAAACGCGTAGATACCCCTGGAATCATGCTAGCGAATCTATTCAGACAGTATTACGGTAAGGTGGTCAAGGACATCAAGAGCGCGGTCATCAAAGAGTTGAACACCACTTACTTTAAGTGTTCGAATGACATCAGCAATCTTATCAACAAGAACAACATTTACAAGATCATCAAGCCAAACACGATCGAATCTGGAATCAAGTACGCACTCGCAACGGGTAATTGGGGCATCAAGAACGGTAATGTGAAGCAAGGCGTTGCACAAGTACTTAACCGACTTACTTACAATGCGACACTCTCACATCTGAGAAGGATTAACACTCCTATGGAAAAGTCTGGTAAATTGATTCAACCACGAAAGCTTCACAATACGCAGTGGGGAATTATATGTCCAGCGGAAACTCCTGAAGGAGGATCGGTTGGATTAGTGAAGAACTTAGCCATCGCGACCAAAATAACTATATCCTCTGACTCGAGAAATGTGAGGGCTATCGTGGAGGAACTCGGAACGATTATGTTCGATGAAAATGTGAACCTAGAGATGTTCCAGACGAACACAAAGGTATTCATCAACGGAGATTTCGTTGGGGTTCACCACGATCCAAACAAGCTATTTATGGAGGTCAAGAATAAGAAACGGTCGGGGGTCATCAACATATATTCGAGCGTTTCATGGAATGTCCACAAGAACTTCATCAACATTTCTACGGAGAGTGGAAGATGTGTTCGACCCTTGTTCATCATCAAAAAGGGAAACGAGTTAATGCTGACAAAACTTCACATTTTACATTTGATAAAGGGTAACATTACATGGAACAACCTCGTGTCGCCAAATACGATTGTCGATGACGAAATGCGCGAATTATTCAAGGAGTCTGTAGTGGAGTTCCTTGATGTGGAAGAGCAAAACTCAAGCATGATTGCAATGAACTTGAAAGATTTGAAGAAGGGGGCGAAAGGCGAACGATTGCCAATCAACTACACCCACATGGAGATTCATCCTTCTCTAATCTTGGGAGTACTAGCGAGTAACATACCCTTTCCCGATCACAATCAATCTCCAAGGAATTGTTATCAAAGCGCTATGGGAAAACAAGCGATTGGAATCTATGCAACCAATTACAGAAAGCGCCTAGATACTCTCGGACACATTTTGAATTATCCACAACAACCTCTAGTCAAGACAAAGATGCATAAACTATTGAACAGCTCTAGCATGCCTTGTGGTATCAATGTGATTGTCGCGATTGCCTCGTATACTGGTTTCAATCAAGAAGATTCCATCATGATTAATAAGTCATCTGTGGATAGAGGACTATTTAATAGTACATTTTACAGAACATACAAAGAACAGTGTAATAAGAATCTATCTACGGGAGAGGAGGAAGTGTTTATGAAGCCGAACATGGATGATGAATCCCTAAAGAAGCCTTTCAACTACTCCAAATTAGGAGAAGATGGGTTTATTGATGAAAATGAATACTGTACATCGGGAGACATCATGATTGGTAAGTATATGCCTCAGAAGATAAAGAACAGTGTGTTTTTGAACAAGGATAATTGTGTGGTTGTCAAAAACAACGAATCTGGATACATTGACATGAAATGTGCGAACAACAAATATTTCAAGAACATATCTGCAGAAGGATACCAATTCGCAAAAATTAAAATCAGAGACTTCAGAGTACCGACGATCGGCGACAAGCTAAGCTCGACGAGTGGTCAAAAAGGTACCATTGGGATGGAGTATCGACAAGAGGACATGCCTTTCAATTCCGATGGCTTAGTTCCAGACATTATTATCAATCCTCATGCCATTCCTAGTCGTATGACCATCGCGCAACTTCTAGAAACCATTATGGGAAAGGCTTGTGCTAAACTAGGTTCGTATGGTAACGCAACGCCCTTCACGAACATTGATGTAGATACGCTAATCGAGACGCTACAAAACGAGTGTGGTTTGAATAAACACTGTAACGAAATTCTATACAACAGTCGCACGGGGGAGCAGATGGAAACGACCATCTTCATGGGACCCACTTATTATCAACGACTGAAACATATGGTTTGTGACAAGATGCATTCCAGAAACTCAAACGGACCCATAGTGCTTCTCACGAGACAACCCGCCGAGGGGAGAGCAAGAGATGGTGGTCTTCGTTTAGGAGAGATGGAGGTCGAGTGCAATTGGGCGCATGGTACAATGTACTTCCTAAAGGAACGATTCATGGAGTGTTCGGACAATTATCGTGTATTTGTATGTAAGAAATGCAACCGTCTCGCGAATGTAAACCCGGACAAGAATAAGTACAAGTGCAACTACTGTTCGAACAAATTGAACTTTGCTGAAGTCAGGATTCCTTTCGCGAGTAAGCTCCTTATGCAAGAGATTCAAAGCATGAGCATTGGAGCAAAGTTCATCACGAATTAATAAGCCGTATTCAAACTGTAAACATTGTAAAAGAAAAAAGTAGTTCTATTGAAAGATTTTTTTATTGTTTTATTTTAAATGTGGACACTCCTTAAAACAATAATACAGTTGATACTGCTAGTGTTGTTTTGCATGTTTATCCTTGCTTTGTATCGGTACAGTAAGAACGAAGTAGAACAAAAGAAAAAAAACATAGAGAAGTTCATTCAAAAGTACCAAGCCGATCAGGATCCAGCGGCGTACTCTAAGGAGGACTTCTCTATATACTCCAAGATTATGGGAATCTATAAACATAAATTAGGAAAGTCTCCGAGTCAAGATGAGTTGTTCATGTGCTACGACAAAATTAAAGCGAACGAACTCACTTACGAGCAACTAGAAAGCACTATCGATGAGCATGGACACGATTACAAAACCTTCCTTTTCCCAGAGTTGAACTATTCGTTAGTCGAGGTGAAGACCGAAGAGGAAGAAGTGATCGACGACGCCGCGAAAAGCACGGACGCAATATATGAGGATGAGACTCTTGTGGAAGAAGAGAAGGAGTCTCCTATGAAATTGAAGGATGATGTGAAGAATCAGTACATTCTTCATAGACCCACCATTTACAACATCAGTAATCAAATGGTCGACAAAGACTTTTCGACTGAGAACTTCATGAAAGCGGTGAAAGCGAAGGTGAAATCGCTAGAGAGCGACGACACAGATAGTGAGTTAGACATGGATGAAGTGGAAGAGGAGCAACCTACCACACACGAGGTCGAGAGCAAAAAATACAAGAACAGATGTGGTACAAAGGAGGAGCGAGACCTTCAAAATGCTCTAGCCACTAAGAAAGAAGCTAGAAACATGCAAGAGCTAGAAGCGGGATGCGCAAAGAGTACAAAGAGGGAAAAGCTCGCGCACGAATTTGATGACATGGTGCTGAGACATGACCAAATGTGGAAAATGCCTGAAAGACGACCTCCTGTTTGTAAAATGAACAGTAAGAAGAAATGCCCCGTCAATGCGATTGAAGTTCAATCCTCTTTGATAGGCACCTTACTAGACGACTCGAAGAATACCAAGGTAGGTTCCATTTTGCCAAAGTTTTCATACAAGGAGAAGAACTAAAACCTTTTCATTAGTCATTCGTTCGTCTCTGAATCCGTGTTCGTACGATATACCATCTTTTTTTTAAACAATGTTGAATAGTGTTCCAATTTACAGATATTACTGATGTCATTTCTGTAGTCTTTGTATCGACATAAAAACAACAGATTTCTTTGAAAGGTGATGCTATACTCGAAGTTAGATTTGGGTTTGTTATGTTTGGTGTGTTTCAAAAACAGATATATTTCGTTATTGTGTTCCAAAAACCCCTCCTGGAATTGTTCGATTCCTAAGACCTCCTTGATCACACTTCCATGTAATCCTGGTCCTGATATTTCTAGGTCACTTTTAGGGTAAATTTCGTTCGCAACATTTTCAGCGATTCTATGCAAAATATCTAGAGCCAATTGGGAACCTTTAGGAAACTTCATGAGTGCGTTGTAAATATAATCTGGAGAGGAAGGATAGTCGATACAAAATATGTAATCCGCACTATCCAGTATCACATTAGGAGTGCTCTTCAGCTCAGGCTTGATGTGAACATCAGCATAGACTCCTCCATGTAGATGGAGTACACATAGTCTCCAAATGTCGCTCTTGAACGCTCCAGGGATGAGCTTATCGTACGCACTAAGAATGCTAGCATCGAAATGCTCCTCAATCAAGCTTCTGCATTCTTCGTCGTTGTATCGATATACATTACAGTGGATCGCATTGTCCCACTCCTTTTTTATGTTGTTGATATGACAGTCCTCCGCTAAATCTTCGAAATTAGTGAGAGTCATATATACATTTTTCGTAATCTCTCCTCTACTAGAAATATCTTGAAAATGATTTTCGAGGTCTTGGTCCGTTAGTGATAACAAGGTGTTCTCTTGCTGTTCGTACTTTTGTACCATCTCACCGAACATGAATCGTGCCTCTTTTTGATTGAAATACCTCTTGTAATATAGCACTTCCTTGAAATTCGGATACCTTCCATATATGCTGAAAAAATATAGCAATATACTATCATTTTTCAGTGAAGAATTCATCTATTGTCTTGATAATATAAGTGCACTCTACGAACATTTTAAATCGTTATAAAGGAACACAACAGCATTTCATACAGGTATATTGAAAAATTATATTTATATTAATGCAAGTTCTCATTTTCAATTGTTCGAAAATGCGTAAAACATGATCACTCATTAAATGAAATCGAAAGCGATCCTTTTCGGAATCAACTACAATCGCACACCTCAAGCTCGTCTTAGAGGTTGTGTCAATGATGTACGCAACATGGCAAAGTTTCTGAAGGATGATGCGAAGTATGATGTGGTCAAAGCGTACACAGATGATGACAATTTTCACAAGGTGACCGGTAGTTATATCATAAACTCTATATATAAGTTAGCGATCGATTCTCATCGTTATGACTTAGAACGAGTTTGGATTCACTACAGTGGTCATGGTTGTGCCATCAACGATCGCGACGGAGATGAGTCGGATGGTAAGGACGAATGCATCGTTCCCGCCGATTACAACTATCGTGGGGTCATCACAGACGATTTGATCAAGCGCGTGCTTCGATATTTCAACAAAAAGACCATGGTCACATGTATATTCGATTGCTGTCATTCGGGAAGCATTGGTGATTTGAAATACGAATATCGCTCCTCAAACAGTTGTAGAGAGGAAAACTCTAAATCGAAGTGCACAGCAAACATCATGCTGTTATCCGGATGCATGGATTCTCAAACTTCGGCGGATGCCTACAATGTTCGCGGACGGAGAGAATTCTCTGGTGCAATGACCTCTTGTTTGTTGATGGCTATGCATAAATCTCCAAAGGCCTTTGAAGTGTTTGAAGATGTAAAAAAATATTTGAGAGGAAAACGCTTCACACAAATTCCTAGATTGACCACTAGTTTCAAAGTGAGTCCCGATACACAATTATACTAAATACGAATACTAATTGATTATTCTCTCGTAGGAGGAAGAGGATTTGGATTCAACATCATTTGAAATGTTGGAAATAAGTCGATCAATAACAACTGTTTGAAGTAATCATCGTAACCTTCGAAATTTGGGAACAGGTTTTTGATTGAAAATTGATTTGTGACCGGTGGTGGGGTTGGCTCAACAACAGGTTGCATGGGTGTCTCAACAACAGGTTGCATGGGTGTTTTAACTACCGGTGGTGCTTCAGGAATGATAATTTCAAATGGTTCCTCTTCATGATATCTTTTTTGTAATGTTTCATTGGTTTGAATCAGTTCTTGTATATGGGATATATCTTCGTCTAATTTCTTTAGCATCTGCATGCTCCCAAACTTGTCAGAATCCTGTATCCATGTAATGGTATTGGAAATCAAGGAATGGATGTTCAGTACATCTTCATCTAAACCCATTAATGTTTTGAAGATCGTTTGTAGGTGCTCTTTGTATTTTTCACTAGTTGGTATGATGTTGTGGGCATGTTTACGCATTGATTTCAATTTACCGAAAATATCTTCCACTCGTTTAGGAGTGGAGCGACTCTCCTTCGCAGTCATGAAATTAGAAATATGTCTATTTAATAGTCGTGTATCTACTTCTCTATTGATTTTGAAACGATTAATCTCTTGGGTTATGGTTCCATACTGAAAGATGGTTTCAAAAGATATATCTGTAATTCGCAAGGCGGATTGAATGAGTAGTACATAATTGTTGATTTGTTCATTCGCATTTAATCCATCACTGAATTGAATGCGTGTATCCATCTGTTTTACTATACCATCAATGTCTAGTGTAAATCCAGTGTTGTATAATGAATTGATTATTTTTACGATTTGAGAGTAGTAATACTTGAACGGCTCCTCGAAAGTGGAAAAGGTCTTGGTCTTTGTTTCTTGTATGACATTCAGAATATTAACGATTGTGTCTTCTCGTCCGAACTTTGTATTTGATATGATCGATGTATACTTATTCAATTTGTTTTCCACTAGTGATTTCATTACTGCGTTATTCGAATAGTCGATAAGTGTTTTATGTTTTGTGGAATAGTAAAAGAGCATTGATTTATAGGAGCCTTTTCCTGTGATAGGAGACACGCTTGATTCATCTCCTAGTATTGACAGTTTGGCTCCTGGGTCGAATTTGTTTGCTACAGAATCAAACCAAAACAAAATGGGCTCGTTTTGTTTGAAGGCATCTGCGATAAGTATTTGATCTCTTGTACCGAAAATAATATCTTCTGTAGCACTTTGATACATTTGTCGTAAGTCTTTCAGTTCATGAAGTTGTATGTGATCCCCCAACTCTTTAAAGGTCATCTTGTACAGTAGCTTAGTTTCGGCTGAAAAGCCCTCGTATATCTTAAGACCTTCTTCTGTCAGTGGTGGTGTCAAGGCATCAATCTTATTGATCTCGAAATCAGTTCCATTAAATTCGTTATCACTTCCTACAAATTGATAGAAATACTTCATCTTACTTGGATTTTCTATGAATCGATTAATCTTGGGTATAGGGTCTTGGTTTTTAGCTTCAGCTCCATCTTTCCTGGATGGATCAATCTTATTTGGATTATCATATTCTATGATTCGATTAATGTTGGGTATAAGGTCTTGGTATTTAGCTTCATCTTTACTAGATGGATCAATCACTTTGAAAAAGGACATGAAAAATTTCTTAACGATTGTATTGAGTGTATTCAGTATTTCAATTGGTTGTAAAATATCGTACAATTCTGTAACCTTTCCAGTAACAGGAGAAGGATCTAAGTGATTTCCATAGGTGTATATGCGCTGCAACTTGGTGTTATCTTTTGTATCATCTACATGATATTCTGCACCTAGAGGCATGTCGCATACAATCTTTTTAATCGTTCCTAAATCAGCTTTGTCAAAAGGTTTTCTTTTTTCTCCAGGCTTCATATATTTCGCTCTAGTCGCATCTCTAACATACAAATTTTGATAGAAGTCATATTTCGTACTAATCACCTTCGCCATAAACAAAGGTTCGTTCATGATTCCTTGTTTGAAAAACGGAGGTATGGCCTTGAACACTTTTTGAAATGAGTTATTGTGACTGAAATCATGCTTCATATCAGTTAGTAAACGAATGGTATCGTAATGTTCCTCAAATTGAGAATTCTCCAAAAGAGGTTTAGCTCCTCCGTTCATTCCGTGGACAATGACTCTACCATAAATATCTTTATGTTGAATAGTACCCGTGTTTGTGTACAAATCGTCCAAACTTTCCGAACTTATATCGAATATGTCGATCGTTTCTAGCAAATGATTGAAAGCGGTGTATCTAGAGAAGTTTGAGATCTCTCTTTTTGTCTTCCTGACTTTATTCGCGCTTCGTATCGGCATCGTGACCGCCGTATCATTTATCAAAGAACCGTCTCTTTGTCTTTTCCCCGCACCACCATCCATGACAGTAAACATATTCTTTTGCATCCATTTTTTAAAATGATTGCTTTCGAAAATAGTATCATCTTTCTTTCGCTTGTATTTATCTCCATATTTCGTTTCATACACTTCTTTCATTCGTTCTTCTTCGTTACGGTGTTCTTCGTATTTTTTTATTTTAGTACGAATATCCGGATTTGCTTTGGTGTATGATTTGATGAGTTTTTCTAATTCTTTGTTTTCAATCTTTTCTGGTTCTAGTAAGATTTTCTTGAATTTTACAGGATGATTTGCTTTAGTGTATTCAATAAATCCATTTTGCATTTCGTCTTGGAATAATTCATCGAAACTTTCTGAAGTTGCTTGAGGAATAAGAGCGGGATCATTCTTAGTCTCTTTTAGTTGAGTTTCAGATAGTTCATCTACTTTAAGGTTTTCAATAAGTTCAATCATTTTGTTTACATCTTCCACATCATTGTGTTGTACTACTGGATTTTGTTCTACTGGATTTGGTACTACTTGTTCATGTTCGATCATAAGCTCATGTGGTTTAGTATCCACAGTAACATGATGTGTTTCTGTAAAACTAGGCAACATTATTAAAGGCGAAGTAGTGCATACACATGTTTCAAGTTTGATAATAAAATGTTCACCTTTTTCTTTAATCTCATTGACTAACATTGTACCGAATCTTGATTCATATACGATGTTATCCGAATAGACGGTCTCAATGATATCCTTAATATGTCCTATAGCATTATCACGGATGATGGATTGTTTTTCTACATTTTCTGTTTTAGAAATGAGAGCGGTTACTTTATGGTATATATTAGAAAACTTGACGGCGTACTTTTCAACAAACTCAATCGCGGTTTGATTCGCGAAGAGTTGTTCTTTTAATTGTTGGTTTTCATCTAAAAGTGCGTCCATACCAATATCTTGATATATACGCACATTTTTTTTGAATTTGTGTTTGGGTTTAAATTGAATTTTCATAATGACTTCTGCAAACGGGTTCATAATCATTATTCGAACCAATCAATACTATTTCAGATGATAGTGATTTTCTCTGTGAAAATATCGCAGGGGTTCCATCATTGCACTTTGTACATAAAGCGGATAACTTACATATGCTGTCGGAAATCGGAATAAGATTCAAGATTTGGCCGAAGGGTTTTCGCTGAAAGTCTCCATCTAGTCCACAAACGACCACCCATTTGTCATGTTTCAACGCTTCTGAAACAAATGAATACAAATCCTCAAAAAACTGAGCTTCGTCTATGAAGATAGCTTTCGAATCTTGAAATTCTCTTGTGAAGAGTAGATGTGTTAACTCAAGAACAGAAACCGCTTCGATCGCGTCTTTATCATGAGAACATACATAACTCTTGTTTGAGTATCGGTCGTCATTTTGATGATTTATGATCATGATATTGTTTTTGAAGAGTACATTGGCGGTTCTAATCTTTTTGATCAGTTCAGTTGTTTTCCCACTAAACATGCATCCTATAATTAGATCTAGTTTCGAAAGCATTCTTTTATTCAATTATGGTTTTGTTCTTAAACTTTTTAATCGAAGACTCTTTTCAACTTTTTGTTCGTAGTATTCTTCGTTTTCGACCTTACGGTAATTCTCACATTTGGACATGTGTTCGCGAAGGTACAACACATAACTGATGCGAAACCCATCAGGTTTCAGTAGGTTTATTTCGGTGTTACAGTGCCATTGATGGACATCCATGAGTAAAAAATCACCTGGTTCGACTTTGATACATATCTTGAATTGGGGAAATCCGAGATAACAACCTTCGAAATCTCTACCTGTGACCGCAAGATTTCCTAGTCCTTTCGAGTAATCGCCTGTGTCTTTGTGACAAGCGGTTCTCCAATTATAGTTCACAGTCACTGTCGTGAACACGGTGTTCGGTATACGCATATCCTTTTTTATTTTGTCGAACTCCTCCTTCTGTTCGTTGTAGTAGTGTCCACCTTTTCGCTCGTACATTTCCGAGCATTTTTGAATGACTGGTACGGCGTTCTCCCAAAGTTCAATATTGTTCTTAGTGAAGGCGGTTTTTCTACAAGCAACATTTGTTGCGAACGAACTTTTATGCTGTCTGTTGGGTCGATCATAATACCCCGCAATATTACTTGTGCTCGAATTGATAGACATGCTTTGTCCATCTTTAGTGTGTCGTACGGTCTTTGATCCTTCTGGTTTACCCGACGCGAGACCACGATTGTAGTTTTTCTTCTTTGCTAAGTCTTTAAAGGAAGTGGTTGCCATGTCTTGTAGCTTTTCGTTGATGACATTTTTCATAAGAATGAACAGAACCTTCTTCTTTCCTGTGTCGTCGATGTGGTACCCTTTTCTCATGTTTTTTGCGTTGATTATGATGTTGTAGTGATCAAGACCAAATTTTCTTCCTGGAGCGTTCAATTCCTTTTCGAATTCCTCGTCTGTGTAACTCTTTTCATACACGCTCATTTACTAATAATGTACATTGTTTTCCTAATCGTGGTTGTTAGCAATAGATTTCGAACAATTTGTTTAAAGACAACCCTACATACAATGTATCGTAGTATGTTAAACGAAATGCACAATTCATTTAGAAATGATCTCGTGAGCATAATGAACGCAGAAGGATCATCAACGAAAAAAGTACAACATGCAATTCATAGTAAGGAGGATGGTGTGCTTGCGAAAGCTATAGGACAAAGTGGGATAGAAATCTTTGCGAACACCATGTCTTCGGAAGAATTTCTCGGGATATTCGCACCCAATTTGTTGACCTATTTTAAACACACCAACACAAATTATCCACTGTACAACTCTTTGGATGATTTGCTACTCGATATAGAAATATTTACCCCTAGTATGGACGATTTCGACCCTTAATATTCGCTCAAATCGACCACTTCATCAATGAAGTCGTCCACGATACTTTTCAAATGTACGGTCAGTAGCCTTCGCTCGAGTAGTATACTCTTCACTTTGTTTCCTACTAAATTCTTTTGCTCATGTTTCCACATAAGGACAATTTCATTAAAACTTTCGATTACTTTGGAGTTCGACTTATTACTGGTTTCTAGTACGAAAGAACCCTCTTCAAGATCCATGGGAGATGATGTTAGATTCAAATATATGTTAGCTCCTTCCTTTCTTATTAAGTGCATTTTTGATACTTAGTCGCACGACTCATATTAAAGTGTTTCACACATACAGAATGCCCACACTTGGAATCATATTTACATTCGTGTCCCATCTTCGTAATGATCGAACACTTTCTAACCGATTTGTTGACAACATCTTGTACATGTTCTCGTAAGGTGTCTATGGGTATTTCGTACTCCATTGAGATCCTTATCACCACATCATCTAGCATGGAATGAATGTATCTTCGTATTTCTTCTTCGAATTTGTCACGAATGTCCCTCACGAAATCATTGATATTCATCGAAACAAATTTAAAGACCAACTCCTCTGATAAAGTAAATATCCTATCGTGTGGTAATGCTATTATCTATTTCTGGTATAACGCCTTCGAAGACATTGGTTTCCCTAAGTAAAAAAAAGAATGCGTTCGTTTCAAAACCACTTTCTACACATAGAACGGTCCGCCTTAGCACTAGATTCATTCAAACCAAAACGAAAGCGGGGCGTACAGATTTGGTTAAATATCAACCCGAAAATGAACCCGAAAATGAACCCGAAAATGAATCGATAAAGAGACTCACACTAGTTAGTATGTTGTTTTCAAAGCTAACGATTTACACCATTGTGAGGGATACGAAGGATGTGTTGCTAGTCACATCATGTGGTGCGGAAGCTATTCCTTTTATGAAAACTTGGTTCAATTTTCCTTTGTCGATACTATCCATCTTTTACTTCTCGTTTCTGAGTAACAAGGGGTTGAACAACAAATGGATATACCGAAGTACATATTTACCGATTGCAGCTATCTATTCATTTGTTGGGTTAGTGTTGTATCCCAATCGGAATCTGATCCAACCATCTTTTCCGGTGGATGGTAGCTTTGCATACCCTATACTGACCATGATCGCGAACAATTGGGTGTCTGCGATGTATTATTCTTTAGCAAGCATATGGGGGTCGGTGATCATATCACTACTATTCTGGATGATTGCGAACGAATACACCGAAGTTGAGTCTGCGAAAAGGATCTACCCTCTTTTCGGATTCATTGCCAATTTTGCGCTCATCTTCTCGGGTTCGTTGATGACCAAATTGAATGTGGTGTTTGCGAACGATTGGGGAATGAATATGCGCGTCATGATGCTCGTCGTATTAGGATTCTGTGTGCTCAACTATCTTCTATTCGAGTACTTAGTCAATCATTTTCAACCTGTCAATCTAAACTACCGAAAGAAAGCGAAAAAGAAAGCGTCCATTCGAGAGAGTATGATGAACATGTTCAATGAACCATTCATTCGTAACATGGTTTTTGTGATCGCTTCCTACGGAAGTTGTATCGCCATCTATGAAACTTGCTGGAAGCACTACATGTACATGTATTTCCCATCCCCCACAGAGTACTCTAAGTTTGTAGGGTCTGTCACATTCATAAAAGGGATATGTACCATGGCTATGATGGTTGTGAGTAGTTTCCTTCTCAAAAAAATGAAATTCAAGCATTCTTTACTAGTGACGCCCGTGACTTTATCCTTTATTGGCGTGATGTTTTACTACGCAATTTTTGCAAAAATGGACACGGTGTACATCGTGTACCTCGGTGCAATCATGGGTATATGCACCAAATCCTTAAAGTATTCCTTCTTCGACCCAAACAAAGAGATTGCGTACATTCCAATGAGCCAAGAGATTAAGACGAAGGGAAAGGCGACCATCGAGGTGATCAGCAATCCTCTCGGTAAGTCAGGAAGCTCCTTAGTGCTTCAATTTCTTATCATCACTTTCGGGTCGCTAGCGGACGCACTCCCTGCGATTGCGTTCTATTTTACTTGCGTGTGCTTCGTGTGGATACATGTTGCGAATGAGATCGCGAATCGAAGCGATTAACACTTTTTGTTCGATAAGGTATATATCATTATAGATAGTGTGCACCAACTTAGCACGACAATAGTGAGTAACGGTTCGCTTTCGTCCACATACGCCCACTTGAACTTTAGGAAGTATCCATAGAGCGCAAAAGACACGATGTTTATAAGAAGTAGCACGAATATGTCTCTGTATCTGCCGAGGAATGTATCTTTTTTATCTGCTTTATGGTTCAAAGTGATATTGATGTAGTTTAATATGTGCTGGGAGATTAATAGATGTAAGATTGTGACCACTATGTATTTTGAAAAGTTGTGCTTTAAGAAGGAGTTCAAGTACCACTTCAATTTGTTCTGAGTTGGTTTGAAACTTTTCGCAACAAAAATATCAAGCGTGTAGTGTAATACTGACGCGATAATGTATACGAGAATGGAAGCAGAGGACTTATTTTGCGCTTTGTTTATGAAGGCGTAACTCGAGAATATCTTGAATAACTCTGTAGTAATAGTCGAAATGGATGCCCTTGTGTATTCGTTGTCAAACATTGTTAATTTTTCTTTCTTTAGTATTTCATAATTTAAAAAATTGAAAGCATAAAAATTGTTTTAAAACATACTACATATGTACATCTAACGAACCATACCATAGAAATGTATCCGGTAGACGGAGTTCAGACGATAGAGGCGTTCACAAAAATATCTCATAAGTACCAGTATCAACTGAGAAGGAAATTCGCGAAGGAGGTGTGTGAAAAGTTGAAGCCACACTTAGGTGAAGATGAGTTACTGCAAGTGATGAGGGACTTACGATTGAGGCTTGTTACGCCGAACAACTCAAAAAACAAGTCAAAACAAGATTTGAAAATGAACCCGACAAAACACGCGGAGAACATAAACAAATCCAACTTACTCAAGTTTTTGGTGAGGGAGTTGAAAGAGAACATGTCGAAGAGCACTCCGATGCACGAAAGAAATCGAATCGCACAAAAAATCATTAACAAAATGAATGAAGGGTTGAGTTTCGACGACGCGAAGCTCTTCGTGTACAAACAGTACAACATACACATTTCGTACATTGTCGGAACGGACAATGATCGAACCAATCACGAAAACAAAGATGTAGAGCGAGAGTACGACGAATATTCGGGCAAAAGTATTTACGGCTGGGATGACGACGGTGAGGTTTTGTACGAACCCACTTTTGGTTGTCTAATCGAACCACCCACCTTCAAAGAGGGTGGGCTTAGGTGGAGGGAGATTCTCGAGAACAGATGGGAACAGCGTTCGAGTTACGACGAGGATGAAACCATACACGACTTTAAAGGATGAAATAAAATATAAACAACATTAATAGAGAAGGGTAAAGAATGGATGTTTCAAAAACGGTGGTCATCACCGGGTCCACGAAAGGCTTCGGTAAGGAACTCGCAAAGGAGTTCTTGAACAGAGGACATAATGTGGTGGTGTGTTCGAAGAGTGCATCTAATGTGGAACGGCTCGCTCTCGAGCTGAAACACCACGATAATTGTTTGGCTCTAGTAACGGATGTACAAGATTATTCCTCCTGTAAAGAGTTGCACTATCAAACCATAAAACGATTTGATAGTGTCGACATACTAGTGAATAACGCGGCTACAAATACAAATCAGCGCCAAGATTTTTTATGCTTCGATGACGAAGAGATTAAAATGATGGTGGACACGAACTTACTAGGCACTATGTACTGTAGCAAGGTCTTTTTACCCGGCATGTTAAAACGAAAAAATGGCACAATCATTAATGTGGAAGGAACGGGTTCGAAGCGATTCGGTGAAACGAAAGGATACAGTATATATGCTAGCACAAAGTCGGGGGTAACTCGGTTCACAGACACTCTACGCAAAGAATACAAGAATGAATCCGTTCATTTTTGCACACTTTCACCAGGAATGATGCATACAGATATACTATGGACCAAAAATGCGTCGGAAGACATGCGAAGAGCGTTCAACATGTTTGGGGAATATCCCGAGATCGTTGCACGATACATGGTGGATGAGATTTTAGGAGTGAATAAGAACTCAGACTTAGAATATCTTACTTGGTGTAAAATCATTGAAAAAATGATTGCGCATGCGTTGTTCAACAAAGAAAATTATATGTAGAGTTATGAAATATGAATGAACAAATCCGTGAACGATTGGATTCCATCGACACCAAACTAGACGAACTGAACGACAACATTCTATCGCTCACTCATCAAATCGACAAAGAAGTGGTTCCATCCACTTCGAAGATGTCTTCTCACATCGATTTCATCGAACACACCTATTCCACTGTGAGCAGACCATTACATTTTATTTGTAACAAGGTAAATCGTTATATAGGACATGATAATAGTAAGAAGAATGAATAAGTAATTGAATGAATGTACCTTGTATACTGTATTGAACCCTTCTTGATTCCCGAAAATGATTGCGCTTTTAACAGCATGCTCCACAATGGTGAAACTCCCTATATTGTGCGGACCCACCGCGTAGACATTATTCACGGTTTGTCCCTTGTATGGAAGCTTTCCTATCGAGTTTGCGTAACTGGAATGGATGGATTCCCACTTTTTATTTTTCCGAACAATATTCTTATGGTGTGTAATCTTGTATGGTCTTCCAAACTCTTTTCCGTTCGCCCGACGAAGCTGATGAAGCACTTCGTCGATGATCTCGTCCATCGTGTCACATTCGTTCGCTGTTTTCTGCAATCGTGTCGACTTCGTGTCCAAATCTACAATCACACACGACCACACTGATTTCACTTTAGGATCTTTGGACACGACCTTTGTTGTCACCTCCTTATTAATCACGATAATGGACCATTCGTTAAAGCAACTCCAGCACCATTCGTTGCTGAAAGGCACCCTCTCGTCGAAATGGAACTGTATCCCGATTCCTGTGTAAGTGGACCGATCGACGAAATGTTCGAATTCGTCCATCGTAGAGAACCAATTCTTTTGTAGAGCGCCCGAAGACTGCTTTACTATGGAAAAGGTGGCTCGTACGGGTGTGGCTAGTATGATCTTGTGTCCTTTATAGTTTCCGCTAGAAGTGTACACGGTTCCCTTCTCGTGAACGCTCGTGACACGAGTGTCGTACCGAATCGTGATGTTGTCGTAGGAAGACAGATGGTCTGTCGCTTTGCGGATCCAATCTTCCGGATCTTTTAACTGCACTAAGTCGAAGAAGAGCCCCGGATCAATCGTCAAATATTCAACGAGTGCACCGATACAGACTTTGTCGTATGTGTTGGATGCGACAATGGTCATGGTTTGTAAAAAACGGACCCCTTTACGAGAAATGGCGTTCTTATCGACCCATTCTTTCAAACTTTGGTGATAATCAAATGTGGTTGGATTCAAATAGTAAGACGCTACCATCTTCGTAAGTTTGTACACATCCGTCAAAGAGAGCATGCGCATCATCGTGGAAAGCACCTTGATGTTTCCGAAATTTCCATAGACCTTTTTCAAACCGAGATTTGTTACTTTGATCGTTTTCAAGAGGTCGAAAAAATAATGATTGGAAGATAGAAGGACCTTTGGTGAATGCTCGGTTAAATACTGTCCCTCCGCCCAATCTATCTTCCAATTCCCTCCAAGAGAGCTTTCGCTCTCAATCAATAATGTTTTCGAAGCGGTCTCTACGAGCATTGTGGCTAAAGTGATTCCAGTGGGACCACCACCAACAATGATATAATCGTACTCTATCTTTCTAGACATTTTTATTACTATTACATTTGATTTTCATAATCAATTGATCATTCATTCCTCAAAGAATGCGTCGTTGTCCTCTTGTGTTTTCTTTGTTTGTACGATCGCAGTAATCTCTGTGGATTCCTTCGTGCTTTTTTCCTTTGAGAATAATTCCTTCATAATCAAATCCACTTCCTTGATGTCCTCTTGGAAGTTGGTCCTTTTCGTTTTCCATTCGTCTTGAATTCTGGAGATTCTACGCTTCTCTAAGTTCGTGATTTTGTTTTTGAAGGACTTGAACTTATCTCCTTGGTTCATTGTGGTTACTCTTTTCGATTGCTCGTTTTTCAAAACAAGCTTTGCTGGTAAAATGCCAAAAATCATTTTAAGTTTTTTCTATTTTTAATATTAAATACATATTTTTCTAAATGAAATGTTCAACAACCTGCAAATTCAAGAATAGACTTGGAGTGTATACCCGGCCACTTGAATTTGGTGTAAAATTGGGTTACAGATTGTATACCAAACCCAGAAACAATGCCACAGGACAATGGATTCGAGACAATTTGATCTCCTTAGGTCCCACATACATTAAAATTGGTCAAGTCGTGTCATCTAGACCAGATTTGTTTCCCAATTACATAACGGATGAGCTTACATCGTTACAAACAAATGTACCCCCCGTACAATTCTCAGATGTGAAAGAGATTATCGAGCGGGAATATGGTACGAAGATCGAGAACATTTTCCACGAAATCAAAGAGGCTCCCATCGCGTCCGCTTCCATCGGACAAGTGCATCTAGCCAAACTGAAACAAACAAGTCGAGTGGTCGTGGTCAAGGTTCAAAAGCCAAACATCGAAGACACAATACTACTGGAGTTGAAGGTGGTAAACGAACTGTTGCGATTTTTCGAAATATTCAATTTGAAAAAGGTCAACGACTTACTACTAGTGCTCAACGATTCTTGTAACAACATCAAACAAGAGTTGGATTTTATCAACGAGAAGAATAACACGCTTATATTTCAAGGGTTGTTTGAGGACTCGGATAATGTGTTAATTCCGAGAGTCTACTCGAAACTCACCACAAAGAAGATCATCGTGATGGAATACATACCAGGAATCAAGATAGACGAAATTAAGAACAATTCGGTCGAAGAAGGGGAAGTAGTGTCCAAACGACTCATGACCACATTCATTATGTGCCTCTTGAAAAATGGATACTTGCATGCGGACCCCCACGCGGGTAACATTGCCATCGTGAATGATCAAATCATTCTCTACGACTTTGGAATCATTGCGAAGTACAACATCAACATCAAAGATGCTCTACGAGATATATTCATGGCATTTCTATCGAAAAACACAGATGTGGTGATCGGTCGCATACTCGAAAATGACATCATATTCATGAAAAGCAAAACTAAGATAGTGACTGAATTAAACAGCATGGAATATATCGTCTTATATAGATTAGTAAACTACTTATTCGAATATTCTGAAAGCTTAGACATCCAAAAGTTCGAAAGTAACATACGCAGCGACGCATTCCTAGATGTCAACAACTTACCATTCGAAGTCAACCCTGAAATGTTGTTGCTTTTTAAGACATTCGCAACACTAGAGGGTGTATGTAAAAACATATACCCCGAGTTTAATTACTTCGTTTTGATGGATGATATTTTTAACGAGTTTATGGATGTCGATGTTTTGTCTCAGAAAATTGCGAACGACATCAAGTTACTGATAGGTCGTCTAAAACCAGAACGATCCAACAACAATCTTGATTCGAAGGTACAAAGTGCAAGAATCGATCAAATCGATAACGACGCAAACACTCGTTACAAATGGTTAGTTCTAATCACAATTATGTCATCCTTATTGAATATGATAGCGCTCATATGACGGTCTTCAACATTGAATCGAAAAAGCGTTTAAAATGGAATTTGCATATACTATTCAATAATAAGGATATATGACTGATATTGAACTTAAGGTGCTTATCGAAAGAAGCATTAACGGAACTTTATACGATATTGCACAAGTTGTGTTCCATTTGTTAAAGGACGATTATGTGTCCGCAAGACTGAAAAATAAATTATGGTTTAAGTTTGATGGTACGAAGTGGTGTCAAATCGAAGAGGGTCCATACTACGAATTGTCCACAAACATCGTGTCACGATATGAGGTTTTTCTGAAGGACCTCTTACTAACCGAAATAGAACTGAAGAATAGAAAATCGGCGGACAATTTAGAGACTGAAGATAAATCACTCGACGAACAACTCAAGTTAGTGCAAGGTGAGATCACAAAGACTAACGGAATCATTGATAAGCTAAAGAATGTCAACTTCAAAGAATCATTATGCAAAGAATGTTTGTATTTGTTTTACAATCGCGATTTCATATCTGATTTAGACAAGAATGATCACCTTATCGTGTTCAAAGAATCCGTGTATGACATGAAACAAAAAATGGTGAGAAGTGGAGAAAAGGCGGACATGGTGTCTATTTACATTGATGCTGTATACGACGAAGTGATTTCGAACGAAGAAGTGGATTACGACGAATTAGTGAACAACTTCATTCATTTCAGAAAGAATCTGTTAAAGAAAAGACATCCTAAAAATGTGTACACATTGAGTTACTTTTGAACCCCGATCGAAAATAAAAAATTGATTTATAGATTCTAAACAAGTTAGAGTATAGCAATCCACTACACACACCATATCACAATGTCTTCTTCCATCACTCTTACTAAGAATCTGGATGTTTCCAAGGTGACTTACGACGAACCGAAGAAACTTGACAACGGTGGAAAGATGATTTATGTGTCTTTCAAAAAGAGTCCTCTACGCATCCAGACACCACAGTGTTATGTTCCGTTTGGCATCAATGTGTACAAGAACGACGATTCGGGAACAGAAGCCCATACGATGGAGTTATCCTTTGATGGAAAGGAGACAAAGCCAAACCTTATGGACTTCTACGAAAAAATGAAGGCACTAGATAATCTTAACATCGAGAAGGGATTCGAGTATCAACAAAGTTGGTTCAGGAAGAAGTATCCCAATCAAGAGGTAATCGAAGCACTCTATACAACAATGATTAAGTACCCTAAGGATAAGAATGGTGAAATTACCACGCAGTGGCCACCTACATTCAAGTTTAAGTTGCCCTTTGTGAATGGACAGTACAAGTTCGAAATGTACGACAAGACGAATCAGAAAATTGACCCGAAAAGCGTACAAACGAAGGGAGCTCGTGCGGTAGCTATTCTCAAATGCAACGGAATTTGGCTAGCTGGTGGAAAGTTTGGGATGTCATGGAAGGCTGAACAAATTCAAATTGTACCCCCGAACAAGATTGAAGGCTTTTGTATTCGTTATGTGAAAGAAGACATGATAAACCAAGAAGAAGAAAGCATTCCAGAGCCACCACCTAAGGCGAAGAACATGGTTACTGAAACACCAAATGTAGAGGAATCTTCTGTTCCTAAGGAGGAAACGATTGAATCCGAAGACGAACTAGAGCCCGATTCGGAAGGCGAACTTGAGCCTGAATCCGAAGACGAACTTGAGCCTGAACCTGAACCTGAACCTGAGCCTGAGCCTGAACCCGAGCCTGAACCCGTGAAGCCGAAGAAGAAGGTCGTGAAAAAGAAGGCGGTCGCTTAAGATAGTTAGGTCAGTTAGTGTATAACTTTAGAATATATTTCACCAATTCACTTCGTTCAACATCATTCATGTCAAATTGTATCACTTTTAGAAAATCTATATCATTTTCTTTTTCTAATCTGATTAGTAAATCCTCTAATCCGTTCTGTACCGTCAAATCGCTTTGGTCTAAGTCACCGGTCACAACCACTTTAGATTCTTTTCCAATTCGTGTCAGGAGGGTTTTCATCTCATTCACACTCGAGTTTTGCATTTCATCCGCAATGACGAATGTCTCGTTGAATGTTCGTCCACGAATGTATGCTAGTGGGCAAATTTCGATGGTTTTGTTGCGCAACATTTGATTAAGAGTGTTGCTTGTAACGGTGTGTTTCATACTGTCATATATTGGAATCAACCAAGGGTCCATTTTGTCCTCGAGCGTACCTGGAAGATAGCCCATCTCATTTCCTATTGGAACGATCGGTCTCGTAATGATTAATTTCTTCACTCGATTGTCCAACAACTGTTCCATTCCCACTTTGCATGCGAACATGGTTTTTCCTGTTCCGGCTGGGCCAACACCTAGTACGAGAGAGTTCTCCTTTCTATCCAAATACCTGATGTAGTCTTTTTGTTTCGGATTGGGGGTAAACGAACAAGTGATTGCTTTCTTCGTGGTGTTTAGAGTTTGTTTGCAGATAGATAGTGTACGCGAAAATTTCATAAGGATATTAATAAAAAGTATTATAAAAAATATGAAGAATATATTCGACTTTAACGAACGACACACAAAAGGTGTCTGCTATCATGAACTACTAGAACGAATATACATTACAAATCGTAACAACAATCGAATATTCATCGAAGCGAACACTTTAAGAAACGCCAAAGACTTGTTCCGTTTTTGTTTGGACTTGTTTTGTAAAGGATTGGTGCTATGTCATGGAGACGAGAACAAGCGAGTAGAAGTCGATAAATTGTCCATGCAGCAGATTCAATATGTTATAGATAAATTGAGCTACACTGGCATAATGACGATAGTACAAATACTATGCAAAGACGAAACGACTTGTATCGAAGAAGACACTAGTCATAAGAGCGATTCTCTAGACAAACCTTTAATAGACAAACAAAAAGAGTATGAGGCGAATGCATATTCAATACTAAAAAAAAGTGTGGAGTTGATTGATTCATTCCCAGACAATGACCCCATAAAGAATTATAGCTTCAAGATACTAGTTGGAGATCTAGTCTATTGTATTCGATTCGACATCCAAGTCTAAGTCGTAATCATTTACAATAGTTTGTTGATTGCCTTCGGAATTCGTTTTCCGTTTATCTTGCCGTTGAAAACATAAGCGTTGCTTTCGACGCTGAGCTCAATCTCGTTCTCCGTGATGTCAATAGACACTCGAGGAAATTCATTACTCGTAGAAAATTCATTCATACAAACAACCAATTCATTTTCGTAATGTATCGCATTTCCTTTGAATTTTTTCTGAACCTCTCCTAGTAGAAACTGGCTCGTTTTGATTTGGCTTCTGTCGTTGTCGAAGTTGAGTTCACACACGAGGCCGAGTGTGTTTAACTTCGTCACCATGTACTCGTTGATTTTGAACAATTCGCACATGGTGGTGAGAACCTTATTACATGAGGGGTTTTGTTTATCAAAGAATATGACACTGCTTTGACTAGTAAAGTCCGAAGTGCTTAACGGAAACGGTGTGATTTTCTTAGATAGCTTATACAACACATCTTGATCTAGCGACGATAATTGACCGATGCGCGTATGCGACGGGAAGAACGACAAGCTGTTATGCTCTTCATCGATGTATTTGTCAACAAGAGTTTTTGGGTTTGTAACGAACAGTGTCCCACACTCGACAAAGACACCTTTCGTACAACTAGCGAACACACAACTCATGTACACATTTGGTTTGTCCTCAATTTTGGAAAACTCGTCGGATATATTCACATAATCCACACTGTAGCCTATTTGAATGTTTGGAATAGTGTCCTTATCCACAACATCCCCATGGTATATCACCTCGACCCGGACGGTGTTTTTGATTGCATTCAAGCTGTATAGTGTCTTTTTGAAGGATGGAATTTCTTTCGGATCGGTCAGCATCATGATGATACCTAGTCCGTTGTAAAACAAGGATGTCTCAATCTTTTTGTTATGAATGAATCTGCTGATTTTGATGAACAAATTGGTCAAATTCTCGGCAGGTCCTAGTTTCTTTTCGTTATCAACCTCAATCCCAGTGAGTCGCTCGACATGTGATTTGTATACTTGTTGTCGTTCAAAGTTGCTTGGATGGAACTCTTTGTGTATCCTATATTTTGCCGATAAATATTTCGAGTTGATGTAGTAATTCGTTCTTACTGTTTCGACTAAGTCTACAGCGGAACCTAGTGTAAAATCATCATAGTAGAGTTTGTTCTCGGAGAAAGGTTTGCAATTATGAATGATCGGAATGTCTATGCTCAGCAGTTCCAAGTGCAAAAAGTTTAAGGGGTTCATAATATTGTGACTCACCACCACATTGATGTACCTATTCGAATTCCGAATCAATGCGATCACACTTGGCATCACAAGACGACCATAACTCTCTATTTTCTTCTCCTCGTATAAGCTGAGTGATTTGATAAAGCCACCATTCTTATTTTTGACGACTTCGTTACCACAAAAGACATACACTTTATTAAGCTTGTTTCCATATTGTTTGTTGTACTTTTCCGCTATCAGCAATGGAATAAGACTAGTTTTGTGTATGCTCATATTCGGTTCGAAAATGAGAATGTTTATCTTTTCTCTACAAACTTGATGGTAATCAATTGTCATCTCTAGCTTATGATTCATCAAATACTTTTTCAGTATGGTGTCGTTCCACACATACGGTAAGAGATATGTGGGTTTGTCGGTGATGAGTTCGATGTATTCGGTCATGAATGCGTACATTTCTAAGACCCAATACTCGTCGTAAAATGAATGAAGGAATTTTTCTAATATGTTGTGCTGACCAAATACGAATTCCTCTTGATGAAGAATGAATAGATTCCCACATAGCACATTCACACAAACAATTCCATGTTTCTTGATGTTGTTTATGATCATGTCGTTCTCAGGGGATACTAAGTTGAGAGATACGAAAATGAATGTTTGATATTGAGATAAGTCGCTCGTGTGATCGATGTATTCGACCGGCTCATGAATATCGTGAATTTGTTTGTACTTCTTTTCTATCGAAACATAACTCGATGCGTATCCAATATTATCTAAGAGCTGTTTTATAAATATTCCTTGTTGCACACATCCATTACTGAAGTTGCTCTCTGGCATTTTCATCATGATTCCAATTTTCTTAATCAGTTTGCTAGTCGCTTGCTTTCGCTCTATGGTCTTGGAGGACGAAATGTTTTTAGCGGTACTTTCTTTGATATCAATGGGTTCATTGTTTACAATAATCATGCTAGTATATATTTTTGAATATATTATAATATTTAAATACTGACAAACTTCCTCAAAAGAATCGTATGAAAGCTATCCGCCCCTGGATCGTACTTGTACCGTTTCGCGCTCGACGGCAAAAACGAATTTATTTTTCGACTTTGTTCGATATGTCGATTATACTCTTTGTACATGATCATAATGTAGAATAGAACAAGCACAGAACCTAAAAACAACAAAAATAGAACCCGTACAATATTCATTTATAAATAAAAGACACATTATAATCTAATAAGTAAGGGTACTGAATAATATGGACCAACTGATTAAAACTAACCCTTTTGTGATATTTAAAATACCAAGGTGTACGAATTGTGCTAAATTGGCAAACTTGTTTGATGAAGTGGGACTCGGGTCAAAGTATGTGATGATAGACATCTCCCAATTGGAGGACATCGACGATTACGACGCTCTAACTTACTTGAAGGACACCACGCAAGCGACTTCATTTCCAATGGTCTTTGTGAACGGTTCTTATGTTGGTGGTTACAAAGAAGTCAAACAACAAATTGAATTTGGTTCATTCAATGCTATACTTAAAAAGGAGTTGAACTTGTCTTATTCAATAGATGTTTAAGGTAATCGCTGTAACTGGATTGAAACGATCTGGTAAAGACACTATTTGTGATTTCATTTCAAAAGAGTACGGCTATGAACATGTCAAGATTTCATCCAAACTGAAATCCATCTTAAAACTCTCTTTCGATCTCGATGACGAAGATTTGGAGTCCTCTCGAAAGGACACGATACATCCAAGACTAAGGGTTTCGCCTAGAACACTCATGGACTTTTTTGGAACTCATATTTTTCAGTATGAATTGAACAAAATTATGCCTACGGTCGGTAGAACCTTTTGGATCGATGATCTTTTGTCGAAGGGAAGTAACGGTCGACCGATCGTCATCTCCGACTTGAGGTTTCATCACGAAGTAGAAATCCTCAAGAAATACCCTGACTGTCTCATTTTGAGAGTCAATCGCCAAACCATCGCTCAATCGGAGTATAGTTCCGAGAAAGAAATAGCGTCTTTAGTCGTCGACCACGAAATCGAGAATAATGGTTCTTTTCAATCTCTATACGACTCGGTGAACACAATACTTAAGCGAAAGAAATTGTAGTATTTCCTGAGAACTTTGTCATTTGTTTTAACATGGATTTGGATAAATGTTTTCTCGTTTTAGATACGGACTCTTTTTCCTCATACATCTCCTCTTCTTTTTGATTGTAGTTCATGTCTTTTTCAATATCATCATAATGCTCTTTCACATATGTCAAAAGGTCGTTCTCCACGAACCATCTGAAAAAGTTCAATTGACCGATTGTGGTTTCTACATAGTTTTTGTCGTCGTAGTAAAACTCTATTCGCTCTCTCCTCCTAAATGGGTCAAACTTTATTTTTTTAAAAGCCTTCAATTGCGAACGATAATTCGAATACACATTGAAGTACATTTGCTGTTGTCCATCTTTATTTTGAATGAAAATGATGTTCTTCTTCTTACAATAGTTTGTGACAAACCAATCAATAAGCCGTAGCGAAATATTTGAAGACTTGAAAATAATCGGTAGGATTTCATCCAAATAGTTTGCGTGACTTTTGTAAAAGTTTGTTACGGATACCAACAATAATTCATGCGATATGTAATTTTGTTTCATTTACCTATCTTTACCTATCTCTTTGTAAATAATGATTCTTTTAAGTGTATTTTGTATGATTAATAATATTATACTATTTATAAATATCCGATACATGTATTTTTATTTTGACGACGCCATCAAGGAATTTCATGTTCCCAAGGAAATATTCAAGTTAATTAGTCGTAAAGAACTCGTATGTATTGATAAGGTTTCATACGAATGTACAAAAATATATAGTCATAATGTTTCCTTGTATTTCCACAACGATGAGTTAGCGACAATTACCGATAACTCTGTTGTGCAAAAAGTGTTCATGAATCTTGATGATGCCGTTAAATGCTTATTCACACCCTCCAATCTCTAAGGGGCGTCTGTTGAGGTCGCTCTCCATGGTGGTTTGGTTCCAAGGAGATACCTTAAGTTGAGGGTTTGGTGGCTCCGAACGCAATTGCAAGTTGGGGTTTCTCAAAGAGTTACCCACGGTGTTGATACCGATATGGAAACCAGCGTTCAAGAAGTTTTTGTCTTTCAAGTCACCTTGACCCGCGGGGTTCACTTGGGCCCACTTGGAATTTGCGGCGTCCTTAGGTAAAAGATCTTCGGATGTGAGCTTGTCCTTAGGGAAGCAATCTTTGGGAAGCTCGCTCTCCTTGAAGTCAACCTTCTTGAAGTCTTCGTTCGTCAATGGTTCATTGGGCTTTGCATTTTCAATAGCGCTAGGAACGGGTGCTTTGGGGGCTACAACCTCGTTCTCCATGTCGTTCTCGAGTAACTCATCGATTTCTTCGAAACCTTCATCTTTCTCCTTTTGTTTCTTTGTGTATTCAGATACAAGATACACTAGTACGCCAATGAAGAAAATGATTAAAATACCACGAAAAATACTTACAGTATCCATTGAAAACAATTTTTATTATAATGTAACATAATATTTTTTCAAATGCAATCATTCAATTCGTTATAAGCGTCTTCTATATTTTTGATGCTAATCTTTTTTATCGATAATTTCGATTTTATGTTTTCCAACTTTTGTCGCTTATCTTCGTTCAGATGGATCGCACAGTTTACGCGTTCTAAGAGACTCTCTCTGATTTCAATGGTATCTGAGTTGTCGGGTTCAGGAACATCGTTGTCCTCACTTATTTCTTCAATCTTTACAATGGAATAGTTGTCGTCTCCTTCGTTCTTCAACCAAAACTTGTACATTGTTGTTGAACACATATTTCGTACTACATCGGGTAGAGTCACCAAACACTTGAACATTTTAACCTCTTCACCACATTTCAAATATAGGCAGTTGGTTGAATCGCTAGTACTGTAGTCGTTGATTACGAAACATCTATCTACAACTACCGACATTTTCATTATATTTAAAAATTAATAATCTCCCATATTACGCATAGCTCCCCGCTTGTATTTGTTGTTCGAAGTTTGGTATACATAATTCACAAGCCTCGTGAATAAGTAATCCTCTTCAATTTGAACAGAAGTGATTGGATAATACTTCTCCGTATTATGTTTTAATACATCCAATACTTTGTAATATATTCTGTGCAAAGAATCTTCATGAGTATCGTACCATGTATCAAACTTAATGAACATGTGATTTTGTGGAAACATTCTTCTTTCCAATAGAATCGATAAGCTCACAGTGGTTGATGTACTCCGCTAAGAGCATCGCATAACTTTCTTTCGTTGTGTTACTCTTAAATGGAATTCGTAAAACACATTTATAGGTACAATGTGAGGTGATGATATGAACCGTCATGGACCATACCATCGATCAACTCAAAGAAACTTTTATCGACATCAATATGAATGTGCTACTCGATCTTCACGAGACTCTTCAAAATGATTACGAAGAGATGGGGTTTTTTAACACGAGCGTGTCGCATCACTTTGTTCAAACTTTAGTGGAAGGCATCGTGCTCAATGAAAACTATCATGACATTTCAAGCGAAGAAGAAAATTGAGCGTTTTGAAAAAAATATGTGTATATAATTAAAAAATGCCAAGTCAAACTACTAAACAACCTAAAACTGGTGGTAACGCAGTAAAGAACATTAGCGACCTTATGGTTCCATTCGGATTGATTCTTGCTAAAGATAGTCTTGAAAAGTTTCTCAAAAAACAAAAGACCTCCGCACCAAAATCTAGAAAGGTGTCCTTAAAAGGTGGTGCCGGATGCTCCGCTTCCGCCGCGGGTGCGGAAGGTTACACCAAACCTGGTAAGAACTACGCTACCGTTGGCGGTAACACAACTGCATACAAGAACTCTCCTTCCGGCAAAAAGAATGTCGCTAGGGAAAAGAAGGCTTCCAAGAACAAAGCTTCTAAATAAACTAAATGGCGATAGGTTCTATCGACATAGAAACATATTTTGAGCGAGTTGATCGTATTCATTCATTATATCTGAATTGAATTCATGACCATACTTTCGTATCTTAATATGCACATAGGAGTATCCAATCAATTTTTTCATATCCATAATCGATTCGTCGATCAAATGAATATTCTTCGCCACAAACCAAAGCCTTTGATTGTATTCATCGTTCATTTCATTATCGTCCGTTGGAATGACCACATTATATCTTTTGTACATCATCGTAAAATTCGCTAATTATTTTATATGCAGTACTCTATAATACAATTTATTTATTTGAAATGAATCAATCAATTTTTAGCCAATTATATGAATTAGATGTTTCAACTCACTTAGGAAAAGATTATGTACAATTTATTGAAGACGCCTTACGAATCGTCATTATTCAAATCATTTTCCAACTAATGCTAGTCTTCAAAAACCCAAGCACATTCGGACTATTCGACGGAGACTTCATCGAATCCTTATTCTATCTTACGATTGGTGTATGCGTATATTGGTTAGTCTTTAAAAGATTAGTTGTTGTAAAATGATTACCCAATTCTTTTTAAAAGACACCTTTACAGAGTCAGATGATGTCAAAATCGAATCATGTGCTAACGCATACTTTCTAAAACCCCTAGCCAAAACTGTCGAATTAGGAAATGATGTCTTCAACGATTTGGAAGTGTTTCATCCCTACGATAACGAACGATACGACTCAACCCTTTTGTACATATTTAACGGTACACATACTTTGGGTGGGAGTCAGTTTATTGAAGATTTACTGAAAAGCCCTCAGTACAACAAGGATGTTCTACACAATCGAAAAAAATGCATGGCATCTCTTCAAGGTATCCACGAGGAGCATCGCAGCGAGTTTAGAACCCTAGAGCAAGACTTTCTTTGGATATTCTCGGAGAAGGAGGATACCATCACTGACTTATTGAACGGTATATACTTCAATAACTTCCTACTGAAACACATCAACCAATCGGAGCTGTTTTTGACATCCTACAATATATACAAAATATGTATATCACCAACTATTGGGATACTCTCTCCGATCCTGTATTTCATCATTCCGTTTTTAGTGTTAAAATTAAAACTAGGCTCTGATTTTCCTTTGTCTTTTTCTACTTACATAAAACTACTATGGAAGTCTATTTATCATTCCTCGAGTATTTGTAACATACTAGGTGGTAACGGAAAAATGGTGAATCGAATACAATCTTTCACATACATTCTGTCCTTTTGTTTTTACTTTCAAGGAATCATAAACTCTACACAAATCGCGATGACGACTCACAAGATAGTCAAGTACATATGTAACAAGATGAACAATGCTATCATGTTCTTGAAGCGGTCGTTAGAATGTATCCATCAGAACGAAGACCGTATCAACGCATATCAAACTAGTTTCATTCAAGAACCATTCTCTACGATAGACTCTGGATTGATTTCGTTCTTATCCACATACAAGCCTTATGAGACATTTTCCATCTTTTCGCATTTTGGAAAACAGTTGAAATTCTACAAAACGATGGACACAAACAAGTTCTTACCACTAGTGAATCGATTGTATTTTATCGACGCACTCTCTACGATAAATCGTGTACGCACGAGCCATAACCTTTGTGTACCGAACTATCTCGAGTACGACGACACACCTAAGCTTACCGTCAAAAATTCATGGAACATACACATTGACGAAACAAATGCCATCAAGAATGATTTCGTTTGCAAAAACACGATCGTCACGGGACCAAATGCAGGCGGTAAGTCCACATTCATCAAAATGATGTGCACCAATGTGTTACTGTCACAAACATTGTGTGTGTCCGCCTCTTCGTCTATCGATCTTACACCCTTTTATATGATAAGTTCCCAAATAAACATTCCTGACTGCAAGGGACATGAATCCTTATTCGAAGCGGAAATGAATCGTTGTTTGTACAATTTGAGAGCTATTGAACGATTTGAGGGGTTACCATGTTTTGTTGTTATGGACGAAATATTCAATAGCACCAATGTGATCGAAGCCATCTCTGGTGCGTACGCAATATTAGAAAACTTGGCGATGAACACGAACACACTATGTATGATTACGACCCATCTCAATTACCTCACAAATCTTCGTAAAACTAGCACATTCGAATGTTATTGTATGTCTGTGACGATCCAAGACGACTCTAAAAGCATCTCATACCCTTACACAATCAAAAAAGGAATATCCAAACAGTACATTGCGCTCGAACTATTAAGAGAAAAAGGCTTCGACCATTCTATCATTGAAAAGGCTTTAAAGATAAAATCCAAATTTGTATAACGAGTTCAAAAAAAAAATTAAAATATGTTATTCAATATCAAAATCATGACTAAGAAACATTCCAACATGAAGATGACTTCGTCGGTAAATAATCTCATCTTTCTTTTCCTATTAGCATTTAGTGTGTTTATCATCTACCGATATGTGAAATCCCTCGAAAAGGAGCTCTCTCTACTTAAGAATGAACTCGTTGCGCTAAAAGCCCCTGTCGATACGAACACCCTCCAAAAGGATCCCGTATGCTTCGACGATGTGTGTATGACGGCTTCAGGAGTTCTTGAATCCACATTAGATGTTCCTCTTGACAAACTCGAGGAGAGCAACGAGGACGATATGGAGAGCGTCACTTCCAAGGACATTATGAAAATTGTAAACGAAATCAACGACGAAGAGAAGGAGGAGGTACTTGTTGAAAACGACACTGTGGAACAAGCGGATGATACGGATGCGACCAAACTAGTGGAGGAAGATGACATCGTCATTAAGAAGTCCGAACACTCTTATGAAGATGATCTCTCCAAAAAGACTAACGAGGAGCTCAAAAAGATTCTCAAAGAGCAAGGCAAAAACATAAAGGGAACCAAATCCGAACTCATTAAGAGAATTGTTGAAGAAGCGTAAATATTTTCTTTACATTAAAATAAAAACATGAGCTGCACTTCTTGTGAGAAGCCATCTAAGAAAGTTGTCAAAAACGAAGTTCAATGTCCTATGAGAATGTCTGATGGTAGAAATTTCACGGATTATCGTACCAGATGCACAGTAGACTATCAAAAGAAGAAAGATAACTTGTTCGCATCCAACTTTGAAGAGAGACAGTATCTCATTCATAATGCGAAGAGTTTAATGAAAGAACATGAAGAAGCCGCCTTAGGTCACAACGCGAGTTCTTGCTGCTTCAAGAAATCCAATCAAGGTACTATGCTTCCTGAGAAGAACATGGTACAGTGTAACAAAAAAACTTGCCAATTCTATGAAAATGATTACGAAGGTATTGGTACTGGAAGAAATTATGCGTCCTTTTAATTTTAATTGTTTAGGTAAATAAAATACAATGGATTGTTTTGATATTTTTTATGAACAAGTGGATAACAAAAACTACGATATGGTCGTGAAGATTAAAACGAACAAAGACATTGACAACAACTTCGTCTATTACATCGCACCAAACCCACCTGATTATCGCACGAGCTTTAGTGGCTCCGCCTTGCCTTTTTTCAACAAAGAGCAAGCTTTCTACAACACCTCGAATAAGGGTAAAGCACATTTCAGTAAATGTAACAAGTCAACCACCATTTTCCTTAAATACCCAAACTCGTACTACACAGATCTAGGAAACATTCTAGTGGTACCTCATGTGGATTTGGTGTATTCGATCGATGGTAAGGAGCATCTATTCACATACAAATTGTCCGATAATCCGATTCCTTATCGTTCACTCACTCACCCTCACACTCGCACTAACCCCATGTTTTATCAACCAAAGACAAACTTTACAGAGGTGATGTCCCAGTCTAAGTTATTTAGACGCACCGGGTTCCCTACTACTAACACCTCATTGAATAATTTCTGGTAAGCATTCCACTCATTTCATGAAAAAGAAATATTTCATGAATTCCACAAATGTGTTCTTACTCGGAACTTCCTCAGCATCCTCTTCTTCTATTTTATTCTTGAGGTCTTTCTCATAATTGGAAAGTATGTTGTTGTACAGATCTGTTTGATTCATCGAACCATTTATGTAATCTTTGATTTCACCGTCTGATTTCGATGGAGGTTCGTTTTCCTCTTCTTCGGAGGGTTCGCTTAATTTCGAGAGTGAAATCTCCTCTAACTCGACGCTCGCTGACGGAACATTCTTCGAGTCGTCTCGAGACAGTTTGCTCAAGCTGATGTCTTTAAGGTTGGTGAGATCTACAGTTTTGTCCGTCACACAATTGCTAGCAGTTTCAATCACTACGGGAGACAAGAAGTCGCAGAATTGAGCCTCCTCCTCGTTGTTGTTGAACGAGGGATTGTTTTTCAGCAACTCACATTTCGTGTTGAACGCGTTGTAGCATTGAGGAGATTGTCTTATCGCGGACAATTTGCTCGTGTCCACATCAATGCACTGACCGCACACTTCCGGACTGAATTTACAAGCTGTCACTCTCTCTAATTCGGATCGCAATTCTGTGATAGTTTCTTCATTTTGAGTTTCTTTTGCTTTACTTTTTACTACATACACATTCAATTGGTTGTTCATTTGGTCATTCAAATTGCTGTACATTGTCTTAATCATGTCCACATCAAGTGGGATGTTCAACATGCCAATATTCAACAATTTCATATTCGCTCCACGCTCTTGGTGAAAGTGATTGTTTATCAAGAATTTTTCTTTGCTCAATTCTATGTGACTTCTGTTACCAGACACATATATTATGCTATCGTACGCGACGGTTAAAGTACTTACTGGCGTATCTTCGTCATTCACATATACACGCATGTTATGCACGGACTCGTTATACGATTTTACAATAGTCAGTAGGACTGGTTTCTTGGGTTGTATCTTTCCCATTAACGAAACACTGGATAATACCAAACCACCATACACCATATTTAAGGTGGTTTGGTTCGAAACAGAAACACTTAATGCGATGTTTCCCTTAACATTTGAACTGTACAATTCGAAAAGGTTGTATGTATCGGAACTTTGTAAGTCGAATTCAATATGCATGAATAGCGTGAATTGCTTCATTCTGTAATATCCCATTTTCAAATTGTCAGAACGGAAGCCTTCCACGAGAATGTTGTCCGACAAATCGATCCCTCCGGTTTGTTTGTACAGACCGAACATGTTCTCTTCCGTCATTAGCGTCATTTTGTCGTTGAAATCTACAATGGAAGAGAGTGTTCTCTTGATAAAGTCTATCGAACTATATTGAAAACAAGAAAAGTAAAACGCGGTTTGATACACCTTTATTCCACATTCAGACAGTAGGAAATCGCTATGGTTTTCGTTCGCCACAATATTGTCGTCAATGTCGTTTATCGTCAGCGACTTGTTATCGGAAGTGGGTACATTCGAGGGTGTTTCCACATTCGAGGGTGTTTCCACATTCGATGGTGTTTCCACATTCGATGGTGTTTCCACATTCGATGGTGTTTCCACATTCGAGGGTGTTTCCACATTCGAGGGTGTTTCCACATTCGAGGGTGTTTCCACATTCGATGGCGTTTCCACATTCGATGGTGTTTCCATATCGTTTACAGATTCGACTACATCTTCGTCTTCGAATCGTTCAATGTACTGCTGATTCTTTACAATGGTAAGAATTGTCACACACATTGTGACAAAACACAACAACATGGTCGAGTAAAGTGATGTATTCAACAATTGTTCGCTTTTTTGCACCAATAGTATTGCAAATAGTACATAGAATAATATCAATCCCAATTTATGATAAGCAATCATTTACCTTTTATTATTGTATTCAAAAGAAATTTAATTGCGAAGGTTTTTATACTCTGTGTTAAAATGTAGATTAATTATATGTGTACATTAAAAAAATGAATAACAACAAGGTAATCTATTTCAACGACGATTTGTTCGACCAAGCTCAAGTTGAAGTAAATCAAGCCAATCAAGTGCATGAGGTACAAGTAGTTGGTGGTGCTACTCACGAAGGCTCTACGAAGGCTACGGATGACACACAAGTGGTTGTGACCGAACCCGTACAAACACCCGTTCCTCCGCAAGAAGTCGTTGCACCCACACAAGCTGACCAGCAAGGTGTTTCAGCAGTTGTTTCAACAATTGTCTCTCCACCCACACCACCACCAACAACAATCCGCGAAGAAACGAAAGAAATGATAGAGGAGGACGGTAGCGAATGCAGTAGTGACGACGAATCGTGCGAAAGCATCTCGACCGAAAAGTTGTTAAGTTTGGACCCATTGTATATCCGCTTGACAAAGTTCTTGTACACTTCTAAATCGGAGAAGAGCAGAAATATTACCGAGGTCCTCGAAGGTATTGAAGAAAAAATGGACCGCCTAATTACAATTATGGAACAGAAAATGTAAATGAATTTCACGATAAAGTGTTGTGATATTCTATGATTCTTCAATGATTAACTTATTCCTCTTGATTTCCTTTTCGTTTTGTCTAATGATTTCTGATATGTAATTGTAACCCATGTTGATGTGCTCAATCAAAGTAACGCCGGTGATAAGGATGCATCCGCTTTGGAAAATTGAGATGGTGATTTTTTTGCACGCAGATGTTGTACATCCGTCTCCCTTTCCGTTACATGAAGGTTCACATAAGCATTTACCTTGTTCCTCTAGCGGTAATCCCTTGCTATGTTTGTTCATAAAATACTGGATCTTTACTCCAGGATAAATGCATGGTTCATAACTGCATGTACACGAATACCTTTTCATCAAAAGGTTTGCTAACAAGTCCCGTCGAATTTCCATGTTCACTTTGAAGTCGCTATTTATTAGGTGAATGCAAAAATCTGAACTTTGTAACATTGCGATGTCCTCAACAATCTTTGTATCTGTGCTAGATTGATATTCCTTTATCAAGCTTATGATAGAATTGACCGCAGATCGTCCAATGTCCTCACTCTTTACACCAGTCATTTGAATTTTACCATTCTTAAACACTTTGATGTTTAGAGTGTTCAACTTATGACCTACGCTATCGGTTTCGTTTTGCTCGCTTTTCAAATTGTACTTTATAGTTATCGAGTTGTCGAATCTTCTTGTCGAAGCTTGTTTCTTACCGTCCACTCTCACAAAGCGTTTCTTCAAATTGGTTCCCTTCGATACTTGACTGTGTTTGTTGTTTCCAAACTCAGCATAAATAACTCCCTCTTTATCAATGTCCGTGACTTGAATGTTATCGTACAATGTTATCAAGTCTATGTTTGTACCCGTATACGCTGTTGCAGTCATAGTAGATATTCTGTAAGGAGTTATCATCATAGTGAATGAGTATGGATGTTGTGGTTAAATATCAGGAATCGATGATGATATGTCTTTAAATAAGAAAACGGTTTTAAATCAATTTTTATCTTCAACTATTTGGATGTGATTGGTGACCTCAATAAGCGTACGCTTTCTCGAAGTCTTGAATGTCTTCATACCACATCACCTTAGGGTCCTTTTTCGAAATGGTATCCAGCATCTCTGTTTTGGACTCTAATTCCTTCATAAGCTCCTCCTTCTTCTCATATGTGAGATTGTACAAAGGCATTTTTATGAGATAATCATATGAATCACCATGAAGAGGATACATTTGTTCTTTCAAATAGTCCTCTATGGTACTTTTCTTCACATTCATTACTTTAATCTCGTCTTGAATGACACCAAGAATGAATTTGATTTTGGCATTCATAAAAACCATCTCCTCGTTCAGTGATGAAACAATGTGTTTTTTTCTAGTATGATACATATCTAGTCGGGCGAAATAGAAATCCAACAGAATCTCATTCGGCTCCGAGTATTTCTTGATTTGTCCCTTGGGATTGTACAAGTGCATATTGTTCGTGTTTAATGGACGAGTGTTTGTCATCTTGAAATCCGTCTCGAACTTCGTCAACTTCTTATCTCCATCTCGTAAGAACATACCATCTACAATATCAGAGTTGTGAAATATCAACACAAAGTGAACCTTTGATTCCGTATAATGACTCTCATAGTCTTTTAGTATCTTCGGATTCTTGTCTATGTAGTCTTCTAAGTGATTCTTGAAATCTTCGGTCCATACCCCAACGGGCAACTCCGTAACCTCAATCTTTGTTTTGTCTTTGCGTTTGTACACACCGTAACTAACTCCGTCCTCAATCTTACCCGTATGTCCTCGGTACCAAGGCTCCAATGCTGGTAATTCATTAGTCAGTACGGTATCGTCCATAAGGAGAAGTTTAATGTTTCTACAAATATCGAGAGGATTGTAGCATGGTATGTTTGTGCTGAAACCCGTACCAATACCGGTCGAACCATTAATCAATATCAGCGGCAAAACAGGAAGATAATATTCTGGCTCAATGCGCATACCATCTTCGTTATAGTAGTTGAGTATGGGCATGTCTTCTAAGTGAAATAGCTTGTATACAATCGGTGTGTTCAATTCGGTATGAATGTACCTTGAACTCGCAGAATCCTTACCGCCTTGAATTCGTGTACCAAATTGACCATTGGGTGATAGTAAGTTAATGTTGTTGGATCCAACAAAGTCTTGTGCTAATCCAACAATGGCTTCTTGAAGGCTAACTTCTCCATGATGATACGCACCGTGTTCGCTGACATATCCTGCCAATTGGGCCACCTTGATTTCTTTGTGCAACTTGCGCTTGAAGCAACAGTACATGATTTTGCGGAGACTCTTCTTCAATCCGTCACATACACTTGGAATAGAACGCTCTAAGTTATAGACCGAGAAATGAATCAGTTCTTTGTCGATGAATTCTGAGAATTCAACGGTCTTGTCGTTCGAATCTAAGATGGACGCTCGATCATAATTCCCGATCCAGGACTTTCGGTCATCGGCTCGTTTCTTGTTAAATGCCTTATCGATGCTCTCGTTCGTCTTCTCTTCGTCGTAGGAGTAGGACACATACTTCATGTGTTTGAAATACTCTTTGGCTTCTTTGTTAGTGGATGTTCCTAACCCCTTGTAGTACTTTATGTCCCATCCTTTTCCGTTACTGTTCTCTTCCTTCCACTGATCATATTCGGTGAGGTTGTAGAAAGACATCATCTTCTTACCACTGATGGCTTTCACAATGGGTGTCAACATCGAAGTGATGAAATCGTCGCATCGAATCAAAGATGGCCACATCGAATGAAACAGATTAAACAGTAAGCCCTTGATATGTGAACCATCCACATCCGAGTCTGTCATAATCATAATCTTTCCATACCTGAGTTCAGAAATGTCTGTGTACTCTTTGTTGGCCTCAAGTCCCATGATCTTTTTAATGCTGTTGATTTCCTCATTGTCATTGATTTTCTTGATACTAGTGTCTTTCACATTCATTACTTTTCCACGAAGAGGGAAGACTCCGTATTTGTTCCTCCCCACTTCACTTAGACCAGAGATTGCCATGGTCTTGGCCGAATCTCCCTCCGTAAGAATTAGCACACATTCTTTACTCTTCGAAGTTCCAGCCCAATTGGCGTCATCTAATTTAGGAATCCCTCGTAGCGTCGTTCTCTTTTTACCATCTGTTTTTTTCGAGTTCTTGTCGTCGTTCATCGTGCTCATCGTGATTGCTTTGTCTACAATACCCGTCTTGTACAGTTTGTCGATGAACTTTTCGTCCATCTCGTACTTACTTCCAAATTTGGAGACAGGAGTAGTGAGCGTTTCTTTCGATTGACTATCAAAAGTAGGGTTCGTAATCGTCGCGTTCACAAACACAAATAGGTAGTCTTTGATGTGTTGTGGTTTCACGATTGTTTTCTTTCGTTTTGTGATGAGTTCACAGAGCTTCTTCGTAATTTGATTAGTTACATAATCGACATGTTTCCCACCACGAATCGTACTGATTCCGTTCACAAACGAGACTTGTTGAAACCCGTCTTCACTGTACGAAGCCCCAATTTGCCATCGCTCACTCGTCGTGGTGTCTAATACTCTCGGGTGGTCTGACTTTGTACCAATATACATGTCAATGTACTTGTCAATCGTCGAGTTCTCGAGAAGCGTGTCGTTCAAATACACCTTCAACTTAGAAACCGAAATCGCATTCATATCAAACACCCTTTTCGAATACAAGTTGATCATGTCTTCACTCAGTTCCTTCACACCGAAACGCGCAAAGTCTGGTTCAAATGTTATTTTGGTGTATGGATACCTTGTGTATTTCTCGATCGTTGGCTCACCAACCACAGACATGTTTTCTGTGAAAGTTTGTTTGTACAGAAGTTTCCTCTTCGAGTCTACGGTCTCGAGTGTAAAGGACTTGGAATATATGTTACAAGCCTTGGCACCAATTCCGTTTTGGCCCCCAATCACTCGTTCTTCGTTATCGTCGTAGTTTGTTGAGGTCAACATGTTGCCGAACACTAACTCAGGAACATAGACCTTGTATGTTTCATGTTTACAAACATCGATACCTTCACCGTCGTTACAAATGCTTACCGATGATGGAGTGATGTTTACTCTGACTTCTTTCACTAATTTTACTTTTTTCTCACATTCATTTTGTTCTTTTAGACGAACCATATGGTCCATTACATTCACTAAGATTTCATCGAAAATCTTGAAGAGTCCTGGAATGTAATTGACCTCTTTCTTTTCCATCGCCGCATTCGAACCATTTGAAATGACCCAAGCACTTACTTTGTCCACTTCGGTGGAACCAATGTACATTCCGGGTCTAGCTAAGACATGCTCACGAGGGTTCATCTTAACATACTTCATATTTGTATATGAAGAGCGTAAAACTTACTGTTGATACTATTGTATTTGTCTTTTTTTTAAATTCAATTTTTAAGTTGAGCGAAGGCTTTGTTTATTGTGTTCTTAGAGATTTTCTTACCACCAGACAAGGTCTTGACATTTTGTAAAAAGGTGTCCATATTTGCTTGGTAGGACTTTACCAAATCATTTTGATGATTTTGGGTGAGAGCGTGTCCACCAACACTTTTTTTCAACCAACTTTTTACAGTGGACATTTTGGAACCACCCGTAAAGAAGGTTTGAGGTAAGGCTTGTCGTGCTAAGGTGGGGGTCATGGAGCTAGTCTTCACTACGGGTTGGTTCGACGCGTAAGGAGTCGCTTTCGCATTTCCAAAATACTGAGAAGGAAGCGATACGCGACCGCCCATCATCACATCTCCGTACAAGGTCTTTTGATTGTTGTTTAGCTTTTGTACAGTGTACTTGAACACATTTTGACCAGAACAACACTGTCCTCCTGTAAGTTTTTCAACCAAATACTCTTTACTAGAGGCGTTGTTAAAGGATTCGTCGCTAATTTGATTTTGAAGTAAATATTTATTCACGGTAGACATGTCTATTTAATTAAATAGCATATTTTTATTCTTCCAACCTATTAAAAATCATGAAAAAGTCGAATGGTAGAATAGATGCTACTCATTTTGACAATTTGACAAAGTATAATTTATTTGAAGAGTCTAAGAAAAATCCAGACCATTTTGTGTCTCAGTCTATACGACATGTTCATTCTGAATCAAAGGTCGCTCAAGTCTTTTTCTCAAAAGAAAACATTGCAGCTGTTCAAGAAGGTATACGATACTTGGTGTTTGTAAAAACGAACGAGAAATACACCATCGGAAACCAATCCGAAACGGAACTGCAAGTCATTTTGCGATCGATATACTTACAGCACTGTAAGAACAGAGACGATGATATTTTATGTCAAGTACGCGAGTTAAACGCAAAGGTACTGGATTATGCTGTACCAAAAATACTTGCGGAGTTGAATCACCATGTGACTTTCATCCATGACATTTCTTACATGCCTGTCCCACTAGAACGAGGTAAGCATGTGTCGTCTAGTGGAACAAAGTTCTTGTATATGAACGAAATGTAACTCTTTTAAAAATGTACGAACCGTCACTATTTTTTCTAAACATTTATTAAATGCTGAATACACTTGTGTCTTTGAAGTCATACATCGGCACTATTGTTGTTTTTGTGCTGTTTATAATAAGTTTCATCGTGCTCGTTGCAACTTTTAGCGTGGAGAACATAAAGTTCCTTTTGATTCCAATCACTATTTCTCTAGGTCTTGCCTTGATGAATTCAGTGGTGTATTTACAAGCTATCGTGAACATGAAAGAAGATACCGTTACTAACCAAGACGCACAGATTATGTTGAAGGAATGTCCAGAATACTGGATAAAGGATACCATGACAAGACCGAATGCAAATGGAAATATGGAATATGTTGATGTGTGCAAAAACTACATGAACGACCCGAAGAAGCAGAACGTCACACGATTCGTCGGTGGCTCCGCGAGTGAATCCAACGGCCAGTTTGCGACAAATTTTGGAGACGGAGACACAGACAGTAATATTGATAATGTTCTTAGTAATCTAAACGATCTAAGTGAAGGCTTTGTCGATTATATGGATACAAATACAATGGATCCTGGTACAGAGTCGAATAACAACTTACTCGTTACAAACTCGAATCCTCAAGATAACCGCAAAGTATTGTATGTTGGCTCATCCAACTACGCTTCACAAAGCAATGAAGCAATTAGTAACATTCCAGGTTCTCACTATCATTTCATCTCTTCCATGACACAACACAACAATAATACACCCCTTGATGAACACAATTCTAACAATGGAGCCGTTTGGCACTGGCACGCAGACCCTTCTACCGCTAGCTCCGTTGAACAGATGGACCAAGTTTGTGAATCCAATTGGATATGCAAATCTTCTTCTAGCGATGGAATCATCATCAACTTAGAACAACTAAACTCTCAATCCAACGACACACTATGTGGTAATGCGAGACAGTTCCATTGGGTGGAAGCAGCGAACAAATGCGACTTTGCTAGCCTCTAACTAATTAGTTTAAAAATATAATGCGGGTCTATTCTAGATGCATGGACTCGATGTCGCAAGGCACACCCTTAACGATTGGTGATTTTTCGCACTTCTTATACGCAATAAAAGAAATACGCAACGGATTGGTAGCAAATCACAACATACTCATCAATGGTCATTCTGGGTGTGGAAAATCAACAATGGTAAGACTGTTGTTAAACGAAAAACAAAGAGATATACTCGAAATAAATTCATCTAATTTTGACAGTTTATCTCAGATTAAAAACAAATGCAAATGTTTTGCAACCACAAAAACTATTGAATTTTTTTCAAATCCAAAACAGAAGCTTATTTTTGTAGATGATTTGGATGTTTTAATTAGTCTTGACAAGAACTTTATGTCTTTTATAATCGATTTTATCAAAAGCGACCTTTGTAGAATTGTGTGTGTCAACAACCAAACCGTAAATAAGAAAAATCTGGATAGCAAGATTGAGTTTACGGTCAATGTCACCTTAAAGAAGTTGACATACAAACAATGCTTTCAAATTGTGGTATCCAATATACCCGAGCGTTTAGACATCGATTATGGAAAATTAACCCAGTTGATAAAGGACAATAGTAACGACCTTAGAACGGTTTTAAATCATTTGGACGAAATCTCTAGCGCTAAGGTTACTGATACGATGGACTTGAAAAGACGCCCTAAGTTTTTAGAAATGAATCTTGAAGAAATAATTTATGAAATGCGTGCAACTCTACTACTAGACCATGAAATCAATGACATACTCACTCACGACATTAATCAAATCGTGTGTTTGATACACGAAAATGCTACCATATGGTTTCAAAAATTCAAGGTGTCTGCGAAAGCGCAACTCGACTTTATGATCAACTTCAATAAGATTGTTGTCGACTCCGAATACATAGGAAAGTTTATTTATGAAAAATATGATTTTTCAATATGGGATCATTACACATTTTCCAAAATTAGATGCCTCAATGATCTATTATATAATCACTTTGGCGCTTTGATTAAAGATTCACCTTTCGTAACCACACTTTCACATTCTCAGTTGATTAACAAACAATCACTAGCATTAAATTTCAACAAGAAACTCGTGAAGATGGAAAAGATGCTCTCATCCCAAAAATATGATTGTAGTATGTTGTTTCTCTACATATATTATTTAATACATTCGAAATTAGACAATAAAGATATTGTATCTGTCTTGACAAAAAACGAGATGGAAATCATCACAAGGTATGTCTCAGACTTCAATCCATCATACAAACCCAAACTTCTAAAGATGAAAGCTATTCTACTAAAGTAACTAAATGTTGTTATTATTTTCTTTTTATTAAAATAAACTTATATCAGTATGAGCAGCATGTCTTCTTCAGTGCAAAATGTTGGTGCTAAAATTGTGTCAGCCACTGGTTCAAACGCGGGAATGATGGTTCTGTTTGTGTTTGTTACATTAGTGAGCATTTATGTAGCGATTCAGTTGTACAACATTGTCTTAAAAACAGACTTACAAACTGCGGTGCTCGTAAAAGATGTCAAGAACATTGACGCTTTGAGTGAGAATAACTCTACCTTCATGCTTAACGAGAACGCGGACGGTGAACGAATTGAACTCCCTTCCTTGCATAACGGAAATGAATATTCATTCTCATACTGGATGTATATTGATGAGTTTGTAGTTACAACTAATCCTAAATTAGTTATGTATGCTAGTTCAGCAGACTTGTCAGATGCTCCTATTATCATGTACATTGATGGTTCCTACAACAAAATGCACATATTATTGAAGACAACAGTTCCTGCTACTACATCCTCTAATGAATTGAAGGCCATTCATGACTTGGACGGATGCGAGTATTTTAGGATGATAATCCCATATGTTCCTATTAGCAGATGGGTAAACATTAGTATGGTTATTGATAATGATTATGTACAATTATTCATGGACGGTGAGTTACGACAAGTGATTGATACTAAGGAAAGCTTCGGTGATAATTGCAGTACGAATGTAACGCAATTATCTAAAACCATGAATTTCTACACAGGAAAACCTAGTGCTGGTGAAAACTTGAAGGGATTCATCAGTAAGTTGAAGTTCTTCAACTACGCTCTCACGATTGATCACGCTAAGATGGTGTACAACACCGGTCCCGTTCATCAAAATATTCTGGCTAAGCTTGGATTACCACTCTACGGAGTTAGAAATCCCTTCTACAGAGTGGATGAACAAGTTGAAGAGGATGCTGATGCTTAAATATTTTCTTTTTATCAATTAAATTGAAATTATGAAAGCATTTTATATTGCACTAGGAATTGTGTTTGGATTGCTAGTAAACATTATTGTTATCCCATACATATTTAGCGAGTATTATGAGATGAAAAATAGAAACAAGGTGGACAAATACAAATTGACTTCCCAAAAAGAAACCACTTTCATAACAAAGGGAGTTTGCAATCTCATTCAAAGCAAAAAAGTAATAAACACATACGACTTCCGTAGAGACTTGTATGTAAATCTTAAACCTTCTGTAAATCGTCTTGGTGGAAATCAATTCACTTACTCGTTTTGGCTCAGACGCTCCAAGTCCGCCGGTCTCACTAATAAGATCCTCTTTTTCAGAGGCACTGAAATTAAAGAAGCTATGAATAAAGGAGACATATACAAAAGAGATACTACTATTGCTAATCCTGTAGATAGTATCGAATATGAATCCGAAGATAGAAGCAACGACAGATTCGTGAAATGCCCGTTGGTGCGATTCGTCGATAAAGGGTTGAAGATTGAGTTTAATACGGTCAAAGACCCTCATAAATCAGTCACACTAGACGCAGAAGTGTTCCAACTATTGAAGTCTAGCGTAAAGAATCCAAAATACAATTTGATTACCATTTCGTTCCAGGACAACTTCGATTTCGGAGGGAGAGAAAGAGGTATCAAGGTGGAAGTGTTTATTGACGATGCGTTAGTGAAAACTTCAAGCTTCGAAAACAACTCCCTTCGTATGAACAAAGGAAGTGTCGTCCTATTCGCAAACGATATTGTACAAGACGAATCCCAGACATTAGACGCGGATTTCGCGGAGTTGAGTTATCATAATTACGCGATGAACATTCACGATGTTGAAGCCTTGTATAAAAAGGGCTTCGCGGATATCACTTGTCAATTGCCCGATTCATGGAAGAACAACGAACAGCGATACAATATTGAAAAGATTAACTTATACAACGAAACCTCTCAAATTTTATAGACCGTGTAATCTTTCATGAATATTTTATTTTTTTAATCAATATGATATGCAAAATATATTGACCACAAACACGGTATGTGTCGATACGATACACTCAGATTCAAATTTAGAAATATTTTCAAATCGAAAGATTCACTTTGATACACCTAATATGCTCGTTCGAACTTTACATTTCAATAAACATATTGATAATGTGGTTTTTGGATCAAATCAAACAGACTTACCAGATGCGTACAAGGTCAATTCCATATCTGAAAACGAAATTGACATATCACAAATGGGTGAGTACGAACTAGAAATGGTGGATTGCCTCGAGATATCATCAAAGCAGTCATATCAAGATGTATCTGGTGTAAATAAGGAACACTATGTAAACCTAAGTGCCGATAATGATCTAATCGTTCGTTCAGACAACATCTTTGTGGAAAATGAATCCTTTGATGACTATGTGTATCGTCTTGTGAATGATAAAAGTAATCCAAATACGGATCCAGTAGAAGGTTCAATTATCGACTTATCTAGTGCGAGTGTGACTAAGGTACTTAATGCCGCTGGTAGTTACTCAAACCTGAACAATATGTTCGATAGTAACGACGCAACGGTTGCTGAATTTTCGGGTAGTCAACACTATGGTTTCGACATTGATCTAGGTGATACATATTTCGTCAAATCCATAGGACATAAAGATATCTCATCGTACCGTTGGGGTCATACATTTCTATTTGGTTCTCTAGAGAAGGAGGAGTTGGATGCGTCCATACAATTTACATCAAATTTGGGGGATACAATTTCTGGGTTCACAAATTTGGTAGAAGA
>ERZ802830.246-NODE-246-length-54129-cov-12.6164_pt1 | contig 54129 bp, 46 predicted proteins | sample MGYA00345654_ERZ802830 | MGnify/ENA primary metagenome ERZ802830 (study PRJEB30503, sample SAMEA104212375) | marine metagenome | biome: Westerlies Biome; feature: [SRF] surface water layer (ENVO:00010504) within the epipelagic zone...; material: water...
CCTGGAAGCAGTAATAACATGAATGAATTTAATGAAGCAAATTTCAAATTAACATTAAATCTTGAATATCGTTTTCCTTTTTTAAATAAAATGAATGGTGCCTTTTTTTTAGACGCAGGTAATATTTGGAATATTTTTGATAATATAAATGATCCTGCATATAGATTCGATGGTCTGAAAGACCTAAATGAAATTGCTATCGGAACAGGCTTAGGTCTTAGATATGATTTTAATTTTTTTGTATTTCGATTAGATACAGGCTTTAAAACTTATAATCCAGCTTTACCAAAATCATCCAGGTGGCAAACAAAATATTCTATAAAAGAAGCAGTTTTTAATATTGGAATAAATTATCCATTTTAAACTGAAAAAGTTTGATACTTTTGTTTCTTAAATTTATATAAATGAGTGAAGAATTTCCAAAAGGCGTACTTACAGGAGGTCAAGTAAAACAACTATTCAACTTTGCAAAGAAAAAATCATTTGCGCTTCCCGCGGTAAATGTAGTTGGGAGTAATTCGGTTAATAGTGTTATGGAAACTGCCGCTGATCTAAATAGCCCAGTAATTATTCAATTTTCAAACGGTGGATCTCAGTTTATGGCTGGAAAGGGCATGTCTAACGAAAATCAAAGATCAGCGATTGCAGGTGGGATTTCTGGTGCAAAACATGTCCATGAATTAGCAAAATTTTATGGAGCTACCGTAATACTTCACACAGACCACTGTTCAAAAAAACTACTACCCTGGATTGATGGTTTATTGGATGCTGGAGAAATCTTTTTTAAACAAAATGGGAAACCTCTTTTTAGTTCCCATATGATCGATCTCTCTGAGGAACCTTTAGAAGAAAATATTGAAACCTGTAAAAATTACCTCTCGAGAATGGACAAGATGGGAATGACTTTAGAAGTTGAACTAGGAGTAACAGGAGGAGAAGAGGATGGAGTCGACAACACTGATATAGACGCTTCAAAATTATACACTCAACCCGAAGAGGTAGCTTATGCTTTTGAGGAGCTTAGTAAAATTAGTTCTAAATTTACAATAGCTGCTGCTTTTGGAAACGTTCACGGAGTTTATAAACCTGGAAATGTGAAACTTACCCCTAAAATTCTCAAAAACTCTCAAGAATATATTTCACAAAAATTTAATCTTGCAAATAATACAGTTGATTTTGTTTTTCATGGAGGCTCAGGATCTTCAATAGAAGAAATTCGTGAATCAATTGGATACGGTGTAATTAAAATGAATATAGATACTGATCTTCAATTTGCCTTTACAGAAGGCATAAGAGATTATATGGTTGATAATATAGATTATCTAAAGAAACAAATTGGAAACCCTGAGGGATCAGATGTACCTAACAAAAAGTTTTATGATCCAAGAAAATGGCTTAGAGAGGGTGAGTTAACCTTCAAAAGACGATTGAAGAAGGCATTTGAGGATTTGAACAATATAAACACGCTCGATTAAGCGGTTTTAATAAATTTGAACTATACAGATAATAACATGAGTTGGTTTAAACGAAGTGAGAAAGGAATTCAAACCCGCACCGAGGAAAAGAAAGATATACCCAAAGGACTATGGTATAAAACCCCTACAGGCAAGATCATCGAAACACAAGAATTAGCATCTAATTTTTATGTCTCACCCGAGGATGATTACCATGTACATATTGGAAGTAGAGAATATTTTGAAATTCTATTTGATGATAATCATTTTAAAGAATTAGATATCAAGTTAAGGTCTAAAGATTTTTTAAAATTCAAAGATTCGAAAAAATATTCTGATCGTCTAAAAGAAGCTCAAAAAAAGTCGGGATTGTATGATGCAATTAGAACTGCTGTTGGAAAATCTAAAGGTAAAGATCTAGTTGTTGCATGTATGGATTTTAATTTTATTGGGGGGTCAATGGGTTCAGTTGTTGGTGAAAAAATTACTCGAGCAATTGATTATGCCATAAAAAATCATTTGCCTTTAGTAATTATATCAAAATCTGGCGGAGCAAGAATGATGGAATCTGCAAATTCATTGATGCAGATGGCAAAAACTTCTGCTAAACTAGCAGAATTGTCAGAATCAAAAATACCGTATATATCCCTATGCACTGATCCAACTACAGGTGGAACAACTGCCTCATTTGCAATGTTGGGGGATATAAATATTTCGGAACCAGGTGCCCTAATAGCATTTGCTGGTCCGAGAGTAGTTAAAGATACCACAGGAAAAGATTTACCGAAGGGATTTCAAAGAAGCGAATTTTTATTGGAAAAAGGGTTTTTAGACTTTATTTGTCATCGAAAGTTGCTAAAAGAGAAAATCAATCTTTATCTGGACTTGATTCTAAATCATCCCTTAAGAGATTAATCTAGAAACAGGTCAGTATATCAAATAATTACATATATATTTGCACGCGGTTTACCATACATAATAATCATTAAAATTAATATTTGCATGTATTTAAATAAAGAGTTAAAAAAAAAGATTTTCAAGAAGCACGGAAAGTCTGAAGCAGATACTGGTTCTGCTGAAGGGCAAATTGCATTATTTTCCCATCGAATCGATCACTTATCTAACCATCTTAAGAATAACAAAAAGGATTTCAATACGGAACGATCATTAGTTAAACTAGTAGGCAAACGCCGTCAACTTTTAGATTATCTCAAAACAAAAGATATTGAGCGTTATCGATCAATTATCAGTGAATTAAGTTTAAGAAAATAAGTTTCAAAAATAATTCTATTTTCTTAAATAGTTTTTCGTTGGTTGCTTCAACACACAACAAGAAAAGATTTTCAACCAACTAAATAAAAATGATACCTAAAATATTTACACAAGAAATTCGTTTAAACGACGGAAGAAAAATTACTATTGAAACCGGGAAACTTGCAAAACAAGCACATGGTTCAGTTGTGGTTAGAATGGGTGACTGCATGTTACTATGCACCGTAGTATCCAATTATAATTCTGCTCCAGTGGATTTTTTACCGCTTACAGTAGACTACAGAGAAAAATTTGCTGCAGCAGGTAGATATCCCGGTGGATTCTTTAAAAGGGAGGCGCGTCCAAGTGATGGGGAAGTACTAACCATGCGATTAGTTGACCGTGTATTGCGCCCACTTTTCCCAAAAGACTATCACAATGAAGTTCAAGTTATGATTCAACTAATGTCTCATGACGAAAATGTTATGCCCGATGCTTTGGCTGGTTTGGCAGCTTCAGCAGCAATTCAACTAAGTGACTTTCCATTTGAATGTGCGATATCGGAGGCCCGAGTTGCTCGTGTAGAAGGTGAGCTAGTTATTAATCCTAGCCGCACTCAGTTAGAAACCGCCGATATCGACATGATGATTGGTGCCTCTGCAGACTCAGTTATGATGGTTGAAGGAGAAATGGATGAATGTAGCGAGGAGGAAATGGTAGAGGCCATTAAATTTGCTCACGACGCCATTAAAGTTCAAATCGAAGCTCAGATAAAACTTGCAACAGAAGTAGGTAAAAAAGAAGTCAGAGAATACGACGAGGAAGAAGAGAATTTAGAACTAGAGCAAAAGATTCACAAAGCTGCTTATGATCAATGTTATGAAATTGCAAAGAGAGGGACTGGAAAAGCTGAGCGTAGTCTTGCATTTAGTGAGGTTAAAGAAGACATAAAAGCCAGTTTTTCCGAGGACGAACTTGAAGAAGTTGCCCCATTAATAGGAAAGTATTTCAGTAAAGCTCAAAAAGAAGCTGTTAGAGAAGTTGTATTAAGCGAAGGAATTCGTTTAGATGGGAGAAAAACAGACGAAATAAGACCAATATGGTGTGAAGTTGATTATTTACCTTCAACCCATGGGTCTTCTATTTTTACTCGTGGAGAAACTCAAGCATTAGCTACAGTTACATTAGGAACTTCAAGAGAGGCAAATCAAATTGATATGCCTTCTTATGAAGGGGAAGAAAGATTTTACTTACACTATAATTTCCCCCCATTCTGTACTGGAGAAGCAAGGCCTATTAGAGGTACCTCCAGACGTGAAGTTGGCCACGGTAACTTAGCTCAAAGAGGTCTTAAGTCAATGGTTCCAGAAGATTGTCCATATACTGTCCGTGTAGTAAGCGAGGTATTAGAATCTAACGGATCCTCATCAATGGCAACAGTTTGCTCTGGAACGATGGCTTTAATGGATGCTGGTATTCAAATCAAAAAGCCTGTTTCCGGAATTGCTATGGGATTGATTAGCGATGGGGATAGATATGCTGTTTTAAGTGATATTTTAGGAGATGAAGACCACCTTGGCGATATGGATTTTAAAGTTACTGGAACAGTAGACGGTATTACTGCCTGCCAAATGGATATAAAAATCAAAGGATTATCCTATGAAATTTTAGTTAAGGCGCTTAAACAGGCTCGTGAAGGTCGTCTCCACATATTAGAAAAAATTTCAGAAACTATAGAAAAGCCAAATGATAATGTCAAAGCTCATGCGCCAAAAATGGTAAGTTTAACTATACCTAATGAATTTATTGGTGCAGTGATTGGTCCTGGTGGTAAAGTAATTCAAGAAATGCAGAAAGAAACCGATACTACTATAGTCATTGAGGAAGATGGAGAATTAGGTGTTATCGAAATTCTAGGGGTTAATCAGGAGAAAATTGATGCTGCAATTGAAAAAATAAATAATATTACTTTTAAACCTGAAGTTGGTAAAATTTATAATGTTAACGTTATCAAAATACTAGACTTTGGAGCTGTTGTTGAGTTTGTTCCTGGTAATGAAATATTGCTTCATATTTCAGAGGTTTCTTGGGACCGAATTGACAAGGTTACAGATGAAATAAATCTTGGAGATACTTTTGATGTTAAATATTTTGGAATTGATCCCAAAACAAGGAAGCCTAGAGTCTCACGCAAGGCACTGCTTCCAAGACCTGAACGATCTGAAAGAAATGATAAAAAAAATAGACCAGAAAGAAGAGACAGGTCCGATAAAAAAGAATAAATCAAAAAAATCAACTTGTTTGAAACATTATTTATTTTTAAACGTATAATAAGTATAAACAAATAATCTAAATGAGACAGCTTAAAATTACCAAACAGGTTACTAACAGAGAAACCGCTTCTTTAGATAAATACCTTCAAGAGATTGGTAAGGTTGATTTAATAACTGCTGAGGAGGAAGTTGAATTAGCACAACGAATTAAAGCAGGAGACCAAATTGCATTGGAAAAACTTACAAAAGCTAATCTACGTTTTGTAGTTTCGGTTGCTAAGCAATACCAAAATCAAGGTTTAACACTTCCAGACCTTATAAATGAAGGGAATTTAGGTTTGATTAAAGCTGCTCAAAGATTTGATGAGACACGTGGATTTAAATTTATTTCTTATGCGGTATGGTGGATTCGCCAATCTATTTTACAAGCACTTGCGGAACAATCTAGAATTGTACGATTGCCCCTTAATAAGATCGGTTCCATCAATAAAATCAATAAAACCTATGCCTTTTTAGAGCAAGCCCACGAGAGGGCACCTTCTGCGGAAGAAATAGCCAAGGAGCTTGATATGACCATTAATGATGTCAAGGAGTCTTTGAAAAATTCTGGAAGGCATGTTTCTATGGATGCTCCCTTAGTAGAAGGAGAAGACTCAAATCTTTATGACGTATTAAATAGTGGAGAGTCTCCTAATCCAGATAAAACTCTTTTACATGAATCACTTAGAACTGAGATTGAAAGGGCCTTAGAAACTTTAACACCGCGAGAAGCTGATGTAGTTAGACTTTATTTTGGATTAGGCAATCAACACGCGATGACATTAGAGGAAATAGGAGAGACATTCGACTTAACGAGGGAGCGAGTAAGGCAGATTAAAGAAAAGGCCATTAGAAGGTTAAAACACACCTCAAGAAGTAAAATTTTAAAAACTTACTTGGGATAATTTTCCAGCAACCTTTTGGTTGTTTTTTTTTAAAGAGATTAAAATGGGATCACTAATAGCACCCTCAATTCTAGCAGCAGACTTTGGTAATCTTGAAAGAGATTGCAATATGATCAACAAAAGTCAAGCTGATTGGTTTCATATAGATGTTATGGATGGGGTTTTTGTTCCAAATATTTCCTTTGGGATGCCTGTAATAAAATCAATTGCTAGTCACGCTAAAAAGCCATTAGATGTTCATTTAATGATCGTTGAGCCTGAGCGCTATATTGAGGTCTTTGCAGAGCTAGGTAGTGAAATTCTAACTGTGCACTATGAAGCTTCAACCCATCTTAACAGAACATTGCAGACTATCAAATCAAATGGAATGAAAGCAGGTGTAGCGCTTAATCCCCATACACCTGTAAAACTTCTGGATGCAATCATAAATGATATCGATTTAGTTTGCTTAATGAGTGTAAATCCAGGTTTTGGAGGGCAGAATTTTATTAAAAATACTTATGATAAGGTTAAGGAGTTAAAAACAATAATTAATAAATCTAAAGCTTCAACGCTAATCGAAATTGATGGTGGAATAACAAATAAAAATGCAAAGACTTTAATTGATTGTGGTGCTGATATATTGGTCGCTGGGAGCTATGTTTTCTCTTCAAAAAATCCTTCCGAAACAATTGCTACACTCAAAAAGACATAAACCAGGAAGTGATTGACTCACTTTTTTAATTATTTAAAATCTGCTCTAAACTGGACCCTTCGGTTTGAAAGTCTTCCTTCCATTGTGTCATTATCCGACAAAGGTCTTTCCTCACCATAACCCTCTGTTTTTAGTCTTTCCGGATTTACACCAACACTGATTAGATAATTTCTAACAGCATCAGCTCTATTTTTAGAAAGTTTAAGATTATCTTCTTCGTCGCCATCACTCGATGTATGTCCCTCAATTACTAGGTTTCCATCAGGGTTATCATCTAAAAGAATTTTAATTTCAATAAGCGCCTCTTTGACAGATTTACCCTGAATTCTAAAAGAAGCAGCTGCAAAATTAATTTGTGTGGATAATTCATTGATAGTGATTACTATTTCGGATGAAAGCTCAGGACAACCACTGTTTTCTATGGTACCTGGTTGATCAGGACATGAATCAATATTATCTGAAATAGAATCTCCATCTGTATCTGGCCAAGGGCAACCTTCATTTTCTGGGTCACCTGATATATCAGGACACTTGTCTTCACCATCAATAACACCATCTTCATCTGAGTCAGGGCAACCATTAAATTCTTCAAGACCTGACTCATTTGGACAAGAATCGTTTTTATCAATTATCCCGTCATTATCATAATCTGGGCAACCATTAAGTTCAACTAAGCCAAAATCTTCAGGGCAACCATCCTTATTATCTGGAACTGAATCTCCATCAGTATCTGGACATCCTTCGAATTCTTTTAATCCGGGAATTTCAGGGCATTTGTCTTTTTTGTCTGTTATACCATCTTTGTCTGAATCACGTCCTCCAAAATTAAATGTTAAAGCGGCTACGTTTTGAATGTGATTGAAACTCCCATTTTCACTTGAAGACCTATATGAAGACAAAAGCTTTAAGGAAATTTTTTCAGTAAAAAAGATATCAAAACCAATTCCACCAAAAATTGTCCTTCCAGCACTCCTAGAAGGAAAATAACCATCTGCCTCGGAATCATTTTCAAAATTAGATAATCCATAGCCTCCAATTATAAAGGGTATAAATTTTTTATTAGAAAGATTATATTTTAAAAAACCATCAATTGATACATAATCTTTTGTTATGTTATTAACTTTAGATTCTCCAATATTATATTGTGCACCAATTGAAAGTCCACCCTTAATATGTCTTGAAACACCTATGTAGGGGAACCCAAATCCCATCTCAGAGTCAATATTACTTTCATTCATTAACCCAATAGCATTAACTCCAACTGCTAAAGACCATGGGTTATTTGATGTTTGGGAGTATGAGAAAGTAACAACGAAAATTAAGAATGAACAGGAAATTAATGATTTAAGTTTCATTTTAAGTAATGTTTGGTTTAGATGCAAATAAAATAAATTTTTAAATGTATATAAATTTAACATTTAAATTCGATATTATAATTTTTGAAAAAACATTTAGTTAAAACCTATCAAATAACTTATGCGTTGAAATTCATTGCAGTGTCAATAAGTGCTAAATGTGAATATGCTTGCGGAAAATTACCCAAAAGACGTTTCGATTTAAAGTCAATGTCTTCACTAAAAAGTCCCAAATGATTACTGTAGGATAATAATTGGTCAAACATCAATTTTGATTTTTCCTTCTCACCAATTTTGTAAAGACTATTAATAAACCAAAAAGTACAAACAGTAAATGATGAGCTTGGAGTTCCAAAATCATCCATATTTTTATATCTAAATAACAGCCCTTCGTATGAAAGTTCTTTTTCGATAGCTTTTACAGTCTTAATATATCTAGAATCCTTTGCGTCGATAAACCCATAAGGTTCCATCAATAATACAGATGCATCCAAATGGGATGTCCCATAGGATTGGGTAAATGCTTGTTTTTCATCGCTCCATGCGTTATCGATAATATCATTATAAATTTCAGCCCTCAAAGGTTCCCATTTCTTAGCAGATTTACCACCTTGAATTAACTCGGAGATTTTTATGGCTCGGTCAACAGCAACCCAGCATAAAAGCTTTGAAAAAGTGAAATGCTGGTCCTCCTGTCTAAATTCCCAAATTCCTTTATCTGGCATTTTCCAATTGTTATCTACCACCCAAACAATATTCTTCACAATAGACCAAAGTTCCTCATGTTTGTCATTCTTGTCTATGTATTTTTCTATTTGGTAGTGAATAGCGTCAACTAAAATACCATATATATCATTTTGCTTCTGAATAAATGCAGCATTACCAACTCTAACCGGACTAGAATTTTCATATCCAGAAAGGTGATTCAAAGTTTCTTCAGTTAACATTTTTTCACCATTAATTCCATACATTATCTGAAGTTTTTCATTTTTGTCTGGTATTATATTTAAGATAAATTCAATAAACTTTTTTACAATTTTAACGTGTCCTAGTTTTGTAATAACCTTTATAACCATTGAGGCATCACGAATCCAACAAAACCTATAATCCCAATTCCTGACTTCTCCAATTGTCTCAGGAAGTGAAGTAGTTGCTGCCGCGAGTACTGCACCAGTTTTTTCAAATGTTAATAATTTTAATGTCATAGCGCTCCTTAATATTTGAGAGTTATAATTCTCATAACTAGGAGTTTTAAAACACCAGTTGAGCCAATAAACCTTTGTCCTCTCAAGTTCAAAATTAACATGTCCTAAACTTGGGGGATTGATTTTTTCATTGTAAGAAATTGAAAGGTAATAATCTCTATCAAGAGAGATTTCTGAGAATTCTAAGATACTTTTTTTATTAAGATCAGTATACAAGTAAAGGGTATCATATCTTTCTTCATTTACGACACTTACTATAAAATCGTTTTTTTCGTAATTATTAGTTTTTCCAACAGAATACTCAAGTCTTGGGTCGTATAAAATTTTTAATCTTGGATTCCCTTTTATTAGCTTTAAAATCCTACAAATTTCGGGAGGAGCATAATAAAGTCCATTTTCTTCTTGAAATCTAGGCATATAATCCAACAGTTCAAATGCATCGGAGCCATTGTCAAATTTAGTTTTTAAAATACAGGTTTTATCAATATATTTCTGAGTAATTTTATAACTGTCATCACATAAAATTTTAAATGAACCGCCTATTTTTTCATCAAGAATTTTACCGAAAACCGAAGGAGAATTAAATTGTGGCAAACAACACCAATCTATTGAAGAATCCTCATTTATAAGTGCAGATGACTTACAATTTCCTATAATTCCATAATTAAGGTTACCCGTTTTGGGATGTAGCTTGTTTAAATCCATAAATTGTATTGATTTATTCTATTAAAATAGGTTATGGCTAAAAATATTATAGTTTCTAATCGACTTCCACTCCAAATAACTAAGTTAGATAATTCTTTTGAATTCATCCCTACTAGTGGTGGGTTAGCGACAGGTATGAATTCTGTTCACAAGGATCAAGAGTCCCTCTGGATAGGGTGGCCAGGTATAAATGACGAACAGATTGATAAAAAGTCATGGGGTCCATTAAAGAAATCACTAAAAAAAGAGGGGTTTTTTCCCGTATCCTTAAATAATAAGGAAATTGAAAATTTTTATTTCGGGCTATCAAATAAAGCGCTTTGGCCACTTTTTCACTACTTTATTGAGTTTTCATTGTTCAATGAAGAACAATGGAACTCCTATTATGAAGTAAACAAGAAATTCGCTGATAGTGTCCTTCAGAATATAGGTAAAGGGGATACAGTATGGATACATGACTACCAACTCCTACTTTGCCCAAAAATGATTAAAGATGTAAGACCTGAGGTTACTATCGGTTTTTTCCTGCATATTCCCTTCCCATCTTTTGAAATTTTCAGGATTTTCCCCTGGAGAGAGCCTCTATTAGAGGGTATGCTCGGTGCAGATCTTATTGGGTTCCACACTTATGACTATGAGCGTCATTTTTTAAGCTCCGTTAAAAGAATTTTAAAGAAAGAAGTTTCATTTAATCGTGTAAATTTAGGAAACCGTGAAGTCGTTGTCAACACCTTTCCAATGGGGATTGATTATGACAAGTTTAATAATGCTGCTATGGCTCATCTGGCTATGAAACAAGCAGAAAAATCTGATTTAAAAAAACAACTTGAATTACATAAAAAGGGTGCTGAAAAAGGAAAGCTAATTCTATCTATCGACCGCCTGGATTACACCAAAGGGGTCGTCAATAGGATTAAAGCTTTTGAACTTTTCATGACTAAGTATCCCCAGTACCTTGAAAAAGTTAGGTTGGTAATGCTAACTGTTCCATCTCGCTCCAGCGTATCTGAATACCAACGACTCAAAAAAGAAACCGACGAGATTGTTGGGAGGGTAAATGGAAAATTCGCTACAGTCAACTGGACGCCGATATGGTATTATTACCGGGCGATGGCTTTTGATGATCTTATTGACCTTTATATGACCTCAGATATTGGAATGATTACTCCTGTTCGTGATGGAATGAATTTGGTAGCCAAAGAATTTGTTGCAACAAGAGTTGGTGGTGACGGTGTTCTGATTTTAAGTGAAATGGCAGGAGCTTCAAAAGAGTTGTACGAGGCGTTGATGGTAAACCCTTTTGATTTGAACCAAATGGCCGAGTCCATTTTGACAGCTATCAATATGCCTATTGAAGAACAGAAAAAAAGGAATCTCAGCATGCAAAAGCGTTTGAGTCGTTACTCAGTTGAACTTTGGGCCAATGAGTTTATGAAATCATTAAAGTCAAAACCCGCTATAGACGAAGAATATCCTGCTCAAATACTCAATAAAAAAATTAAAAAGACCCTGATTAAACAATTTAAATCTTCAAAAAGAAGAATGATATTGTTGGATTATGATGGAACTTTAGTGGACTTTAATGATGATCCTGAATTGGCTCAACCCAATGAGAGTTTAATATCACTTATAAAACATCTCTCTGAAATCCCAGATACAGATTTGGCTATCGTGAGTGGAAGAGATCAGCATTTTTTAGATAAATGGTTTGGCAACCTATCTATTACATTGGTGGCAGAGCACGGCTATTTTATGAAATTTAAAAAAGGTGGGTGGACGAGTAAAGGAGTCAATCAAAAAAAGTGGCAAGATGATATTATGCCTCTATTGGAGACTTTTACCGATCGAACTCCAGGCACTTTTATAGAAGAGAAAAGAAATAGTTTGGTATGGCATTACAGAAAAACTGATCCTGAATTTGCAGCGGAGAGAGTTGTTGAGTTAAAGACTGTATTAAGCAGCCTCATCTCAGATGATCTTAATATTCTTGATGGAGACAAGGCGATTGAAATAGCATTTGGAAGATTTAATAAGGGTACAGCGGTTTCTGAAATCATAAGTGATAAAGACCTAGATTTTATTGTTTGCTTTGGCGATGACGTAACCGATGAATTCATGTTTAATGACCTTCCTGATCATGCTACTACAATTAAAGTTGGAAGAAAAAAGACTCAAGCTAAGTATTTTATTGAAAGTCCAACCCTAGTAAAAGATTTTTTAAAAGGCATAATAACGTAATTAGAGCAATCAGTATTTTTTTTATTGACTCATAATTGATATTTTATGCATTCAAAAAATATTAAATGATCAGCAGGAATACTTTCTTAAAATTAACAACACTTGCCTCACTTGGAGCATCAATAGAAACATACGGGTTTTTAAATAAAAAAAACAAATTACCCAAGGTATTAATTCTTGGGGATTCCATTTCCATTGGGTATTTTCCATTCGTAAAAAAGACACTTTTGAACAAAGCCGATATTAGCCGACCCATTTTATTAAATGGCGGATTCGAGAACTGTGAAGGAACTACAAAAGGAGTTGAAAATATATCTAAGTGGATAGGAGATACTTCATGGGATTTGATTCATTTCAACTTTGGTCTTCACGACATTAAACATGTAGATCTAATTACTGGGAAAAATAGTAAAAGCTTTGATGACCCACACCAGGCACCACCAAATCAATACAGAAAAAACCTAAATAAAATTGTTAAAGTCCTTAAAAAAACGAAAGCCAAACTAGTCTTTGCCACTACAACACCATACCCAGATAGTAATCTAAAACCCGCCAGAAAACCTGGTATGTATAAAATATATAATGAAATTGCAATAAGGGTGATGAAAAAAAACAAGATTGAAATAAATGATCTAAATAGTTTTGTACTTCCTAGAATGAGTGAATTACAACGTCCCTACAATGTACACTTTTCTAAATATGGTAGTAGTGAATTGGCTAAGGTTGTTATCAAATCAATACTTCAAAATTTATAGTGGTTATTCATGTCAATCATAAAAATATACGCAGTCCTAATTTTGATGATATTTTCAATTTCGACTAATGGGCAAAAAACTAAAAAAAAACCAATAATTAATTCAGTTGATTTTCCCGATTTTTCAGGACCCATTCAGTTAACAAATTTACCCTATGAACATTTTTTTGCAAGTTACTATGGAATAAATTCATTTAGTGCTAATGAGCGATACGCCACTGTATTAAGAACAGCAATAAAGGATCATTTACCTAATGAAAATGAACCGGCTACTTTAGGTTTAGTGGATATTAAAACTAAATCTTTTGTAACAATCGCAAAAACTTACGCGTGGAATTTTCAGCAAGGTTGTATGGCGCACTGGTTGTCTACTAATCCAGATTCTTTAATAATTTATAATGATTTGAGAGAGGGTAAATTTGTCTCAGTTATCTTAAATGTACACACTAAAAAAGAAAAAAAAGTAATTCCTTATCCTATTAGTGCCGTGTCTCCTAATGGTAAAGAAGCAATAAGCATCAATTTTTCTCGCCTTCGAGCTTCAAGGGACTCCTATGGATATGCAGGTAATGGCCAAGAATCTAAAATAAATAAACCTTATCCAAAAGATGATGGTTTATTTTTAGTTAATCTAGAAAACGGAGTAGCTAAATTGATTGTTTCCATTCAAGATATAAAAAAATATGTCCCAGAAATCAAAGAAAATAGGATTGCATATTTTAACCACACTTTATTTAGTAGAAAAGGCTCAAAAATATTTTGGCTATCTAGAGCAAAACCTATTGGTATAAATACAACTGCTTTTACTGTTAATAGAAATGGGACTAATTTGAAACAATGCTTTCCTGATGGTTGGGGTGGTTCACATTTCGATTGGCTTAATGATAAGGAGTTAATGGTCAGTGCCAAGTATAATAAACGGATGTATGGTCATATTATATTTGATGTTGATAAAAAAAACTACAGACGCCTAGGAAAAGGGCTATTAGACTACGATGGTCATGGGACTTTTTCACCTGATAAAAAATGGATGGTAACGGATACTTATCCAAAAAATGAAATGAAGGAGCAAAAAATATATCTCATGGACATGAAAACTGAGGCAGTAATATCACTGGGGCGATTTCAAAATGATGAAACCTATAAAAAAGACTGGCGCTGTGACATACACTGTCGTTGGAGTCCATCTGGGAATATCATTGGTTTTAATTCCACACACAACGGAACAAGGCAAGTTTATATTTTTAAATTAGATAATTAATAACGTGAATAAAAAAATTACTTTACTAATACTAATAATCTCACCATGGATTTTTGCTCAAGATAATAGTTTTGAGGTCAAAGTAGATCAGGTTATTGGTAAAAACACAGAGTTTTGGAAAGCTGCGGGATCGGATCATCTATTCTATCATAGTTTAAAACCCTCTGGTCAGTTCTTGCTGAAAAGGATGGGGGAAAAAGGATCTCATCGCTATTTGAGATCCCATCACACATTTAATCAAGATTTAAAACATGGCGTTATAAGAGGTCAAAATGTTTATAGTGAAGATAAAGATGGTAACCCTGTTTATGATTTTTCTAACCTAAATAAGGTTTTTCAAAGCTATGTTGAAAATGGAATAAAACCAATTGTTGAATACGATTACCTACCTGAATTATTGATCAATTATGGAAATCAATCATCAAAGGGAAATGACGAGGGTATGACAATTATTAATACTGGACCTAATGACTGGGGTAAATGGTCAGATCTAATGAAGGCTACTACTCAAAATTTTATTGATCAATTTGGATCAGAAGAGGTTCGAAGTTGGTTTTTCGAGGTATGGAACGAACCGGATGGTTGGCCAGAGGAACAATTAGAAGTTTTCTATAAAATGTATGATGTGTTTGTGGATGCGGTTACCTCAGTCGATTCAGAACTTCGTGTCGGTGGTCCTGCTTGCTATCATGAATATTTTTTAAAGCCTTTCCTAAATCATGTAGTTGACGGAACTAACTACGTGACGGGTAAGATAGGAACTCGAATTGATTTTATTTCTTATCATGTCTATGGTCTTTCAGGAAAATGGCTGAATCAAGCACCTCACATTCAACCGCAGGTTCAGCGTTTCACTCTTTCTGTTCTTTGGCTACAAAGATTACTTAAATTATTTCCATCTTTAAAAGGGACAGCATTTCACCTAAACGAATGGGGAATGTCTTCAAACTATTACCGAACAGTAAAAGACTATCCAGATCTGACCTACCGAAATTCAATTAGCTCTCCATTATTTCTATTTAAGCTGGTGAATTCGCTGTTCGAAATTGAAGACAATTATAACTTCCCCACTTCTTTACTCCTTTATTGGGGATTCTCTTGGGAGGCAGATGAGGATGAATTTTTTGTTGGGAAAAGAGAGCTACTTACTGCAGGAAATATTCCAAAACCTATTCAAACCGGTTTCGAAATGATGGCTCTCTTAAAAGAAAATCGCCTAAAGGTCATAAAAGCAAAAAAAGACAGCAGATTTGGTCTAATCGCAACGAAATCAGAAAAAGAAACTGTACTACTAACATATAATTATGAGGAATCAGAATCAGAGAAAATATCAGGAAATGATAAAATTAAAATAGAGCTAAATGGATTAAAAAAGAGCGCCTCTTATCAAATTAAAACAATAATATTGGACAATGAAAATAACAATACTTTCCAAAAATGGATTGAGATGGGAAGTCCGAAAAATTCTAAATCAATTGATTTATCTCCTTTAAAAAAAGCTGGAAATCTTACTTTTAATAAAATTGTTAATTTAGAATCTAATAATAAAGGACAAATTAGTTTTGATCTACCAATACAGAGAAGATCTGCTCAGCTAATGATTATTAAATTAAATTAAATTCAATGAGATACTGTTTGATATTTATTTTTGTATTTGTCCGAGCTCAAGAGTATTCAAATATAATGATAGACAGCTTTCAAACTTTCGAAAGTTATGCATCAGTAAATTATAATCAAGCCTTCAGACCTCAATTTCACTTTAGTTCGAAAAAAAATTGGATAAACGACCCAAATGGTCTTGTTTATTATAAAGGAGAATATCATTTGTTTTTTCAACACAATCCAAAAAGTATTAATTGGGGAAATATGACTTGGGGTCATGCAATAAGCAGGGACATGATAAAGTGGGTACAATTACCTCATGCAATTTTTCCCTACGGAAATGGTACTATTTTTTCAGGAACCGCTGTTGTAGATAATATAAACAGCTTGGGGAAAAATACTGAAAAAGAAAAGGCTATTGTAGCCTATTTTACACATGCACAAAAAAATAAAGATCCTTTTTATCAGTCGGGAGCCTATAGTATTGATCGTGGTAGGAGTTTTAATTTAATTGATCAAGGTAAACCACTAGTTCCAAACCAGGGCTTTTCAGACAAAAAGGGGAGAAGAACGGAGAGAGATCCTAAGGTTTTTTGGCACGAACCTTCTAAAAAGTGGATTATGGTTTTATGGTTAAGGAAAGCAGAAAGAAAAAATAAAAAAGAAGGCAAAGTTCGTTTCTTTTATTCAAATGATCTTAAAAATTGGGAATTTCTAAGTGATTTTGACAGAAGTTGGGTTTATGAATGCATGGATTTGGTTGAACTTTCTGTGGATGGAAACTCTCAAAATAGAAAATGGCTTATATACGATGCTAGTTTTGATTATGAAGTAGGAATTTTTGATGGTAAATCGATGATTACCAATAAGTCAAAATACCTTGGAGACCTAGGAAAAAGTTACTACGCAGCTCAAACTTTTAATAATAGCCCTGATGGAAGGACTGTAATTATTGGATGGATGCGAGCAGGGAATAGCGTGTTTGTCGATAATAATATGCCATTTAATCAACAAATGTCATTTCCGTGTACAATGGAATTAAAAACAACACCTGATGGAATTCGGTTATTTAGATGGCCAATTAAGGAAATTGAAAGTTTATACTATAGCACTAATTTATACAGGAAAAATAAGCTATCAACCATTAATAAAAAACTGGCTAAGAATAGATATGAGCTAATTGACCTTTATGGATCTTTCAATCCAGAAAAAGTAAATAATTTTGAAATTAATATTAGGGGGCAGATCTTATCATATCAAAAAGGAAAATTTTATTTTGAAAATACAGAGTTACCCTCACTTAATAGGAGTTTTAAAAGCTTTAGAGTTTTACTAGATCGTACTTCTATTGAAATTTTTATTGACGAAGGATATAGTGTTTCAACTAATTATGCTATTTCAGATGATTCGAATAAAACCATCAAATTAATCGGTAATGAAAAGGAAATGTTTAACTCATTAAGGGTAAGCTCCTTAAACTCTATTTGGCAGTAACTTCAACATATAGGGGGAAATAATTTCCCTTTTGAAACATATAAAAAGGGGTAAAATCATGGAAACCCTTTGGAAGATAAACAGATTTCAATTCAATCACATCAAGATTATCTTTAGAATTAAGTTTTTGTTGTATACTTTGACCTATTTCTAAATACATATTACCATTAGCTGGCAGTGGTTTTAAAAACTTAAATTTTAGATCGTATAAGCCTTCTTTATTAATATCTACTTTCCAGAAGGAATAAGCCTGCTCCTGGTTCCATACAGCTCTTTGACCTCCAGCATCATTTCTATTAAGATAAACTGGATTTTCAAAATCACTTCCTAAAATAATTCTTGGAGGATTTTTTAAGTTTTCTGAATTAACTAGTTCCAAAAAGGTTTGGTGCATTTCCTCCTTGAGAGAGAGACCGATGGATTTTTTTTGAGCCATAAGATTATTTTTCTCAAAGGGATCTTTATTAGTATCATATAATTGAAAATTTTCTATTTCTGAATCATAATCAGTCTTACCAACCAACTTAAATTGACCTCGCTGCAAAGCTATATTATTAAATAATTCTGGATATTTTCTGGTCCAATATGAGAAAAAACTTCTTTCAGGTTGAATCTTTCCTTCAATTGAGGGAATAAAATTCCTGCCATCAATTTTCCTATCCTCAGGTATTCTAGTACCACATAATTTTGAAAGGGTAGGCAATAGATCAATATGAGCTGTCATTTGATCTACTTCTTTATCACCACTAAACTCATTAGGATATCTAAAATAAAACGGCACACGTATACCGCCATTGTAAACACTAGTTTTTCTTCCTTTCATTCCAGCTACATACCTAGCGTGCTGGGGTCCATTGTCAGTCATAAATATTACTATCGTATTTTCTTTAATACCCAATTCCTCAACTTTTGAGAAAAGCTTTTTCAGGTTATCATCAATATTAGTTACCATTGCGTAAACCTTACGGGTATTTTCTTTAGTTTGTTCGTTTATTTTTTCATTGGGGATTAGATTAGGGTCAATTCCTTCCGTAGGATCTATATTCTTATAAATTTGATAATATTCATCTGGGACCTGAAGTGGATTATGAGGTGCATTAAAAGAAAGATAACAGAAAAAGGGATTATTTTTATTTTTCTCAATAAATTCAATTGCGTTTTCAGTAAAGATATCTGAACAATACCCTTGATAGGGTTTTTGCTCATTATTATGCCATAAAATTGGATCGAAATAACTTGTATCTTTTTTGAAATAATTTGTAAAGTCTCCCACTTGCCCCATACCACCCGCAAGATGAATTAGTGACTCGTCGAATCCCTGGTCCGAAGGTCTAGAAGGATAATTATCTCCCAAATGCCATTTACCAAAGATTCCAGTCGTGAAATTGGCCTGTTTAAGCATTTCGGCTAAAGTAACCTCAGAGGATGCCATTATTGCTCCGCCATTATATGTATCTCTAACGCCAGTTCTCAATGAATACCTTCCGGTCATCAAGCTAGATCTTGTAGGGGCACAAACTGGAGAGACATAAAAATTATTAAATCTAACACTCTCAGCAGCGAAATTATCCAAAGCTGGTGTTATTATGTTTGGATTTCCGTTAAAATTTAAATCACCATAACCTTGATCATCAGTGATAATTAGAATTACATTAGGTGGAGTTCTATTTTTTTCACATCCAATCAAAAAAACAATAAATAGTAAAGTAAATAAGTGGATTTTTTTCATTTATAGTTTAAAAGTTTTACTACTACCTGAAAAGTTCCCTGAGGGTAAGTCAATAATCAACTGACTAAATTGAAAATCCTTCAGCCAATTCGCACGAAAACCTTTCGATAAAGTGTCAATTTTATAATTGACTGTAAAATTCATCTGCAAAAGTTCACGGTTGGGGTCAGTAACAGAAATTTCAGTTATTTTATTTCCTTTAAGCTTTAACATAACTATACCAGGTGTATTAGATTTAAAAATTAATTCTTCAGTTATTTTAAGCTCGCCAGCTTTATAAAAAACAATCTGAACAATATCAAGAAAATTGTTTTTTACTGCCTGAAGGTATGGAGTATTGGAAAGAATTTGGATATTTTTAAGTATAGTAGTTGAATTTAAATCTTTTGGTCTTAGGTTTGGTTTCACGATATACTGGTAGGAGGCATTACTTGGAGACATACCGTGATTTATCCAAGTCTTAAAAATACCCAATTCAACTTTATCTTTTGAGGAGTCGCCTTGATTGTTAATTCTCCACCAAGAGCCAGAAGCAAAATTATTTTTCACAGATATATTTTGGGGTTCAGGAAATAAGTAAGCTATATTATCATGGTAAATCCAATCTAAATTTTTATACTCCCTCTCTCCACTTTCTAAAATTTTAACTTTTCCATATGATGATATTAATACTTGACCGTTTAATAAGGTCTGATTTAAAGTAGTATTAACCTCATTATTCATCTTCGTAGAAATCCCGGCACCTAAACAAACATATTCGGTATCAAAGAAAAACCATGATTTTCTTGCAACCAATGGATCATGAGCACTTTGAAAATCATATCCTACAGCACCGTAAAATCCATCTGAAACTGCTCCCACGTAATCCTTCAAACCAATTTTTTTGAGTTCATTTTTTATACTGTTTAGGTATAAAGAGTCTTTTTGAACAATTGTAGCACCAGGTACTCTCATATAATCATATACAGGGGAAATATCGTAATACTCATTCCCCCTAGTATAAACGTGATTTGTCCCATCACCTCTGTGATGATTTAAAAAGCCCTCACTATTATATGGTGATTCCATATTCATATTTCTGGTAGAATACATTCTTACAGAAGTATAAAAATTTGGCCTTTGAAAAGTAAAATGCTCAGTATTCCAATAAAATGTTGCATGAGATATGGTAGTTTTATTGATTTTTTCAGTTCGAAGATTAAATATTTCATTTAATTCTTTTTTTCTATAATCAGATATCTCAATCAATTTTTTGGAATCACTGCCATTAAAAGGATTTAGTGATCCTTTCCTTGAAATACTTCTATTTTTGGCACCAAAATCTGGATACTTCCCAAAAACAGAGGTTTTTACTATTCCATCCAGAAAATAATCTATCAACATTTTAATTTTATCGTAGGAAAAGGAAAATTTAGTTCCACGATTATAATGAGCCCACTCAATAAATGCTTTGGCATAACCATAACCATATGATAAGGTATTATTTACTCCATCAGTCCTGTGATGAAAACTATTTCCATATTGAAGTCCCCTCCCATTTGCATTTTTAAAACTACCCAAACCACCTGAGTTTGAATTAGTAAAAGTATAACCGAAATCTCTTCCTATCCAATTAACAAATTTTATCTCTGATTCTATAATTTTCATTATATGATTGAACTGATTAAAATCGTTTAAAAAGAGTTGATTTTTAGCAGCAATAGAACAAACCTTAATTCTATCTCCACCTGGTCTTGATCCACCACTATAAATATTGGCTCTACTTATTATTTTTTGTGATATTGATATTAAATGCTTAGGTAACTCGTCTCCTATTATCAGCATTAAGTGAACAAGATCATTGGGCGTACCAATTTGATTATTCCACCAATTCTCTCCAATAAAATCATTATCACACCAGAATTTTAGTCCACTAATAATAGTTCTTTTTACCTTTGAATTATTAAAATATTTTGAGTTCATATTTTTATAACTACTAGCAAGAATTACTAAATTACGAGTATGAATTCTGTTGTCAAAATTTTCGCGTGATATATCATCATACTCAATATAGGGCCACTTTTCACCATCAAATTCATTTAATATTTTATCTAATTCTTCATCAGTAGTGAAAGTGTAAGGGAAAGAAAGATTTGAATCATTTGAAATTAAAACTTGGTAGATTCTGTCTTTAATAAGCTTAATATCATTTTCTTGAGATAAACATATGCTTAAGTTTAAACTAAAAAAAATCACAAAGGGGTATTTAAAGAAGTTTCCTATCATGATATATTAATTGGAATTATTGTTGGTGTTTACAATATAATAATTAATATTTAACAATTATAGGAATTGAATTCAGCAGTTTAGCGACCCAGGGAGGATTCGAACCCCCAACCCTCAGAGCCGAAATCTGATATTCTATCCAGTTGAACTACTGGGCCATTGATGTAAAAATAGAACTAATTTATAAATGGATTTCTATTAACCTGAAAGTTTTTGCTTTACAATAGTAGAAATGGTTTTACCATCAGCCTTACCAGCAATTTCATTACTTGCTATTCCCATAACTTTCCCCATATCTTTCATTCCCTCTGCTCCTATTTTTAATATTACATTAGCCACTATTTTCTCAATTTGCTCAGAAGACAATTGGTCCGGCAAAAAAGTGGATATAACAGCTGCTTGATCTTCTTCTGGAGATGCAAGGTCTACTCGGTTTTGATCCTTATATATAGCGGCACTATCTTTTCTCTGTTTAATTAGTCTGTGAAGAAGTTTAATCTCATCATCTTTAGATAATAGAGCTCCCCCTCCTGATGAGGTTTGAACTAGCAATACTTCAGATTTTATAGCCCTTAAGGCTTCTAGTTTTAATGAATCTTTCGCGCGCATGGCGGATTTTAATTCATCATTAAGGTTAATTAATAAGGACATTTTCGTATAAATTAGTCTACATTATCGTGTAAAAAAGAATTATTTGATCTTAGCTGGATATCGTCATTTTTGTCATTATCCAATGAAACCCTAGATTCATTTGAATCTGATGAGTGGGGTTGGTCTAAATCTAATCCCAAACGTTTGTATGCAGGCTGTTTTTCAAATTCATCAATCTTACTCATGGAATGCTTAAAAGCATGATTGAATTTTTTTAGATGTTCTTTTCTTTTATCATTTTCAGAAGCCGCAATATCTTGAATACTTTTATCAAAAGGAGATTCAGATTCTATCTTAACTTTCTCAGTCGATAGATCTAATGATTCAGATTTTTCAGGTTTTTCAATAAATTCTAACTTAAAAGCCATTGCCTCATCAACTTCTTTATTCTCATATGGAGAATCTATCTCATTTGATTGGTAGACGAGCTTTTCAGTATCAATTCCATTATGGTTTTCATTTGGCGGGGTAAAATCGAAGATAAATTGATTTTCAGAATTCCCATCAGCAGAAATAATAACCTCATCCACCATTTCCAAATCAAGAACTTCATTGCTAAGATTATTAATGCTAAAGTCGTTATTAGTAAACTCCTCTTCAACTTCAACTAATAATTCTTCTTTTGAAGAGTTGACCTCCAAAATTTCATAAATAACCTCTAAATTTTTTATCTGATCTGTTAAAATAATGTCGTCCTCATTGTCATCATCTAGTTTTTCAATCGTAACATGTTCAGATGACACTGGAATATCAAAAATTTCTGGAGGTATAGTATTTACCAAAATTTCCTCAGAATCTAAATCATATTTTACTTCTTTATTTGAAATTTCAGGGTTGTCTTCCTCTAGCTTGCCTACTTTTACTGTAATCGATTTATTTTGCTCTAAATCAATAGGCGAATCAAACCCCATGATTTCCTCTGTTTCTCCCATTAAGAGCTGTTCGATTGGTTGGTCATCTTCAAGGGTATGGATTATTTTCTTTGCTTCAGTATTTACAATCTGATTTTGCTGATCCGCACCAAATCCAGTAGCTATTATAGTGACTGCAACAGAGCTTCCCAGGTTTTGATCCTCTCCCACTCCCATAATTATATTAGCATTATTACCAGCTTCCGTTTGAATATAATCATTTATACCACCTATTTCATCAATTGTAATCTCTTCTGAGCCTGAAACAATTAATAAAAGTACATTTTTACATCCGCTGATTTTATTGTCATTAAGTAATGGGGAATCTAATGCATTTATGATTGCATCTTGAGCCCTGTTTTCTCCACTAGCTGATCCAGAACCCATTATAGCAGTTCCACTATCTTTAAGAACCGTTCTAGCGTCTTTAAGGTCAATATTTTGTCGGTAATGATGTGTAATGACTTCAGCTATTCCTCTTGCTGCAGTTGATAATACCTCATCAGCTTTTGAAAAACCAGCTTTGAAACCTAAATTACCGTATACCTCTCTTAGCTTGTTATTATTAATTACGATTAATGCATCTACATTTTTCTTGATATTTTGTAATCCTAGTTCGGCTTGATCAAGTCTTAACTTTCCTTCAAATTGGAATGGCATTGTAACTATCCCTACTGCAAGAATATCCATCTCTTTTGCCATTTTTGCAATAATTGGAGCAGCTCCAGTACCGGTTCCACCGCCCATACCGGCAGTGATAAATACCATTTTTGTCTGAGTAGATAGAAGGTTTTTAATTTCATCAAAACTTTCTTGAGCAGCCATTGCCCCTACCTCAGGGTTAGCACCTGCACCAAGTCCTTCAGTTAGAGTAGCACCTAATTGAATTTTAATTGGGACAGGGCTTTCATTTAAAGCTTGTGCATCAGTATTTGAAATTACAAAATCAACCCCATTAATTCCTTTTTGGAACATATGATTAATTGCGTTACTCCCTCCTCCTCCAACACCAATAACCTTAATCACATTACTTTTGTTTTTCGGTAAATCAAAACTAAAATTATTATTCATTTCTGAATCCATTGAGAAAAATATTTATGCGTTATCTAAGAATTCTTTAAACTTTTCAACCCATCGTTCTAAAATAGTTTTTCTTCTGTCAACAATTGGACAGGTTTCTTCTGACCTATTATTCTCGTGATTATCAATTTCTCCCTGAAAAACTTTCCCTTCCTCTTCATCTTGACTAATAATTTCTTTCTGATGATCAAGTGCATTCATTAATAATCCAACAGCTGTAGCAAGAATCGGACTAGTCTCTGCATTTCCAGTATCCCCAGCCAAGTGTTCACTAGGGTATCCAATACGAGTATCCATTCCAGTAATATATTCAACTAATTGCTTCAAATGCTTTAATTGACTTCCACCTCCGGTGATGACTACTCCACCTATGAGTTTCTTTTTTTGATCATCGTGTCCATAATTTTTAATCTCTAGAAAAACCTGTTCAATTATTTCAACTACTCTTGCGTTAATAATTTTAGATAATGTCTTTAAAGAAATTTCTTTGGGCTCTCTACCTCTTAATCCCGGAATAGAGACGATCTCAGAGTCACGATTTTCTCCTGGCCAAGATGACCCAAATTTAATTTTTAATAGTTCTGCCTGTTTCTCAATTATTGAACACCCCTCTTTAATATCTTCTGTAATTACATTTCCACCAAAAGGAATTACCGCTGTGTGCCTAATTATGCCGTCTTTGAAAATGGCGAGATCTGTGGTTCCACCACCAATATCAATTAAAGCTACTCCAGCCTCTTTTTCCTCTTGACTCAATACAGCCTCAGAAGATGCCAAGGGTTCTAAAGTAATATTACCCATCTTAAGACCTGCACTTTTTATACATCTTCCAATATTTTTAATGGAAGAAACCTGACCAACTACAACATGAAAATTGGCCTCTAACCGCCCGCCATACATACCTATAGGTTCCTTGATTTCAGCCTGACCATCTACTTTGTATTCTTGAGGTAAAACGTGGATAATTTCCTCTCCCGGAAGCATCACCAACTTATAAACCTGTTGAATTAGCCGTTCTACATCATCAACAGAAATGACTTCTTGTGGGTTGGATCTTGTAATATAATCACTATGTTGCAGGCTTCTAATATGCTGTCCTGCAATCCCTACAACAACTTCATCAATATCTTCACCAGAAAGTGTTTTGGCTTCCTCAACAGCCTGGTGAATTGATTGAATTGTTTGTGTGATATTGTTAACTACCCCACGATGTACTCCTAAACTTTTTGACTTACCTACACCGAGGATCTCAACTTTATTAAATTCATTTTTAGTTCCAACCATTGAAACGATCTTAGTCGTTCCAATATCTAAACCAACTGAAATATTTGAATTCTTCATATATATTTTTTTTAAGATCCAACTATTTGATTTTTAAATTTTAAACTAATGAGTTTATATTTTTTTTGTAATTCATTATTATTTTGATAAGCACAGAAAACTTTAAGCTTTAAAATCTTATCATAAACCATGGACATCGTTCCAATTTCAACCTGAAAATCGTAGGATTTAAGTCCTACATAAAAGGAATTAGATTTATAATAAATTGTTTTTAATTCACTTTTCAAAAAAGGATCTTTATTAAAAAGGTTTACCAGTGACAAAAGGTTATTTTTTTGAAAACTATCAAGCTCACCTATAAAAACGGGAACTAATGGACTGTAGGACTCAGATATTGGAAATTCAATTCCTAAATTATCGAAATAATAAGTCTTCTCATCTTGAATCTTAAGAAGCGGCTTTCTCTCTTGAATGTTTATTCCTAAAGTCCCTTCAGGAAAAGAAAAAACCTCAGCATTTAGTATGTAAGGTATATTCTCTAATGAGGTTTCAAGCATATTCAAATCTAAACTATCTTTAGTCTCCCATGGAAGTTCCCCTATATTTTGTATTAACAATTTATTAACGAACGAGGACGACAATAACTTGGGTCCATCATTCTTATAATTAATACTTAGTTGCCCAATTTTACGATGATTATTTTTTTGGTGTGCAAATACCGATAATAATATTAATCCCATTAATATTAGAACAAAAAATATGTGGTTTTTAAATTTCATTCAAAATGTTTTTTTAAATTTTCCACACAAACACCAATATCACCTGCTCCTAAAATCAGAACTAAATCCGCACCTGGCTCTTCAACTACAGAAACGAAATTATCGGTGGAAATAATTTGCTTTTTAGAATTGTTAATTAAGTCCAATAAGGCATGAGCGGTTACCCCAGGAATTGGATCCTCGCGAGCCGGATAAATATCCATTAATACTACCTCATCAAATTGACTCAAGATTTTAGCAAATTCTTCCATAAAATCTCTGGTTCTAGAAAAAAGGTGGGGCTGAAAAATAACCCTATTTGATTTTTCTTTAAAGAAAGACTGAGTAGTATTAAATACTGCTTTTATCTCCTTTGGATGATGGGCATAGTCGTCGATTATTGTCTTTCCATTATATTTGAAGATCTCCATTCGACGGGTCACGCCTCCGAAATGCGCTAAGCTAGGCAATGCCTTTTCAACATCTAAACCCGCGATATGCATAAGGGATGCTGCACCAATAGCATTAGAAAGATTGTGTTTTCCTATAAGATTTAGATAAATATCCTTAAATACCCTATCTGGGGTATTAAAATCAAAGTAATAACCTTTCTCATTTGATCTAATATTAGAACCATAATAATTTGCTTTTCCCTCGGCTGCATAGGTTAATCCTTCAAGATCTAATTCACTTGATACAATAAGTTTTCGTGTAATTTTTTTTGAAAACTCAATGAATGCTTTTTTCATTTTAGAATGATCTCCATAAATATCTAAATGGTCGGGATCAATTGATGTTATACATCCATAATCGGGGAATAATTGTAAAAATGAGCGATCATATTCATCAGCCTCTACAATAGCATATTTAGTTCCTCTATGAACAAGATTACTTTTATCTGAGTTTAAAACACCCCCAAGAAAAGCCGTGAAGTCCAAATTAGCATATTTAAACAAATGAGATAAAAAAGAGGCCGTGGTAGTTTTTCCATGAGTCCCTGCAATAGCAAAGACAGTAAAATCTTTAGTTATTTCCCCTAGTAAAACTGCTCTTTTCTTAATTGAATAACCTTGACGGGCAAAATAGTCATATTGAGGATTATCTTTTGGTATCGCAGGAGTATATACTACCTGAGTATTTTCTTTATTAAAATTAGAAGGAATTAGCTCTATATTATCATCAAATAGGATTTGAATTCCAGATGCAACTAAGTTTTCAGTAATGTAGCTCGATGTTTTATCATAACCCATTACCTGATAACCGAGATCAAAAAGGTATTTTGCGAGGGAGGACATGCCGATTCCACCTATCCCCAAAAAATAATATTTCATAAATTTAAAATCCATCTATAACAATTCTTGAATATTATTTACAATTTCTTTTACTGCATTGGGTTTTGCCAATTGTCTTAAATTATGAATAACTTCTTTTTGTTTCTTTTTATCTAATAATGCTTTGAAAGCTGATTCAAACTTCTTATTTAAATTTTTCTCAGTAACCACTAAAGCAGCATTTTGATTTGCCAATGCCATTGCATTATGGAATTGATGATTCTCTGCTACATTGGGCGAAGGAATCAAAATCGCTGGTTTGGCAACACAGCTCAGCTCAGCCAATGTTGCTGCTCCAGCCCTCGAAATAATAATGTCAGCACATGCATAGAGTTGATCCATCTCATTTACGAAAGCTGAAATATTAACCTCCTTACAGGACAATTCTTTATACTGATTATAATATAACGAACCACATTGCCAGATGATTTGAATATCAAGCGATAAAAACCAGTCTAACTTCTCGGCAATTAGCTGATTGATTGTTTTGGCTCCAAGACTTCCACCCAATACCACCAAGGTTGTTTTTTGAGGGTTCAGATTAAAGTGTTTTTTAGCATTGACAGCATCAATTCTGGATTTTTTTATGAATTTCCTGATGGGGTTACCAGTAACCACTATTTTATTTTTTGGAAAATAATGCTCTAAGCCCTCATAAGCCACAGCTATTCTGTCTACACTCCCAGACAATAGTTTATTAGTAATTCCAGGGTAGGAATTTTGCTCTTGAATTAAAGAAGGTATATTGAATAAATTAGAAATAAATATTATGGGACCACTAGCATAGCCTCCAGTACCTACAACAAGGTTTGGTTTATAGGTCATTACTATAAATATTGATTTGAACAAACTAAAAAATAACTTGATAGGAAATATCAGGTTTTTCAGAGTAAGCTTTCTTTGAAACCCATCAACCCAAAGTCCAATAATATTGTATCCAGCATTGGGAACTTTAGTCATCTCAATTCTTCCAAGCGCACCAACAAATAGAATTTCAGCATCTGAAAAACGATTTTGGAATTCCTCAGCTATAGCTAATGCAGGAAATAGATGACCTCCTGTTCCTCCCCCCGATATGATTATCTTATGTGGTTTCACTTAATATGGAAATAGGGTTATCCTTATTATCTTTATCCTGTTCGAAGCTTTCTTCATTTGGTGTGGAACTGACACTTAAAATGATTCCGAAAGCTATACAGGTCATCCAAGCCGCTGTCCCCCCACTACTGATCAAAGGTAAAGTCTGCCCAGTAACTGGCATAACCTGTAAAGCGACTCCCATGTTAACAAAAGCTTGAATAATTACGGGAAATCCCAAACCTAAAACTAATAATTTCCCGAATACTGTATTAGCCTTATTTGCTATCACTATTATTCTAAATAGCACTATTAAGTACAATAAAATTAACGCCGTACCTCCGATAAGTCCAAATTCTTCAACTATGATTGCGTAGATAAAATCAGAAGAACTCTGTGGTAAAAAGTTTTTCATTACACTTTTTCCAGCTCCTAAACCTACTAAACCCCCGGTAACTATAGCTGTTTTAGCCCTTTCTATTTGATAGTTACCATCATTCTCTCCAGATATACCAAAGTTTTCTATTCGATTTATCCAAGTATCTACCCTGTTGGGAAATATTTCAGGATAAGATTTTGCTGTTAGTACAAAAATGGCTGAAAGTACCAGGCCGACCGCAAACATGCTTACAAGATATTTTATAGGATAGCCTCCTAAAAAAATCAAAATCAATATCGTCAAAAAAAGCAAAGCAGCTGAAGAAAGATTCGCAGGAAGAATAAGAAGTATTACAGTAAATACAGGAAGCCAAAGCGGTATAATTGAACTTTTAAATTTAAATATTTTAGGACTCCCCTTTGATATTAAATGAGCCACGTAGATCAATAAAACAATCGAGGCAAGGTTTGAAGTTTGGAAACTAAATCCAACAAACGGAATTTTAATCCATCGATTTGCATTAGCACCATCAATCAAATTTCCTTGACTAGCTGTGTAAATCAATAGAAAAATGATCAATGGAAGAGCGAGAATTGAAATACCTTTAAAATAGCGATAAGGAACTCTGTGAGTTACAATCATTAATACAAAACCAAATACAATAACTATAAAATGTTTGAAAAGATGACTCCACGGCGTCCCTTGCCCCACTACATAAGCTAAATTTGAACTTGCACTAAATACTGGAAGAAAAGAGAATATTGAAAGTAAGGCAAGGGCTACCCACAATACCCGATCTCCATTAATAATATTTTTTATACTTTGCTCCATTTTGTAATTATAACTCTCTTACGGCTTTTTTGAACTGTATTCCTCGGTCCTCATAGTTTTCAAATAAGTCAAAACTTGCACAGGCAGGCGAGAGTAATACATTTTCATTCTTTTCAGCAATCTTGTGGGCTATCATAACAGCCTCTTTCATTGATTGTGTCTCTACTATGATATCTATAAAAGGGTGAAAAGAATCAATTATTTTTTTGTTATCAACTCCCAAACAAACAATCGCTTTCACTTTTTCTCTTACCAGAGGATATAGTACCTCATAATCATTTCCTTTATCGATACCTCCGACAATCCAAACCGTCGGTGAACTCATACTTTCAAGGGCAAAATAAACCGAATTGATATTGGTTGCTTTTGAGTCATTTATAAAGTTTATTTTTTGAATCTTTAGGACCTGCTCCAACCGGTGAGGAGCACCCTTAAAATTCAATAGGCTTTCCCGAATAGTCTCTTTGCTAACTTCAAGTAGATCAGCTACTGTACTTGCTGCCATAGCATTTAAAAGGTTGTGTCGACCTTTTAAAGTAATATCCATTGTATTAATCATAGTCTTTTGTTTTTTTGTCTTTATTACGATTTGGTCATTTTCCAAGTATGTAGTATTTTTTCTATTTGTATTGTTTCCAAAACTGTGTATCGTAGCTTTAGTATCAATTTGCTTAATGGCTTTATTCAATTCTGGATCATCAGCATTAAATAACAAGAAATCCCTTTGAGTTTGGTTTTGATTGATCTGTAATTTTGATTTCAAATATTGACTAAAATCATAATCATAGCGGTCAAGATGATCTGGAGTTATATTGGTAATTACCCCAATTTTGGGAGCAAAATTGATGATATCATCCAATTGAAAACTACTAATCTCCAAAACATAATACTCATGATCATTTTCAGCAACTTCTTTAGCAAAACTATTACCTATATTTCCAACTAGTCCCACATCAAAACCAGCAGATTTAAGGATATGATGTGTAAGCATAGCAGTAGTAGTTTTACCATTACTACCTGTAATTCCAATAAGCGTTGCATCGGTATATTTTGATGCGAATTCAATTTCTGATACTATTGGGATTTTTAAAGATTTGAGTTTGTCTAATAAGTAGTTTTTAGGAGATATTCCTGGGCTTTTCATCACATATTTTGCTCCTTTCATTTTAGACAGTGTATGGGTGTTTTCTTCCCAATCGATTCCCAATTGATCAAAATGGTGTTTAGTTTCCACATCAATAGCTGCCTTGTCTGAAACAAAAACGTGATACCCATACTTTTTAGCTAAAATTGCTGAGCCGTTTCCACTCTCCCCAGCACCCAAAATGACAATCTTATCTCGCATCATCTGATTTTTAAGGTTACGATGGAGAGAACTGCTAGAATGATCCCTATGATCCAAAAACGAGCGACAATTTTACTTTCGTGATAACCCATTTTCTGGTAATGATGATGTAAGGGGGACATTTTAAATATTCTTTTACCAACTCCCCTTTTTCTTTTGGTATATTTGAAATAACCTACCTGAAGTATTACTGACAGATTTTCAACTAAGAAGACTCCACAAAGTAGTGGAATTAATAATTCTTTTCTAACAATCAAGGCGATAACTGCGATTATCGCCCCAATTGTCAAACTACCTGTATCTCCCATAAAAACTGTAGCTGGATAGGTGTTGAACCATAAAAAACCAATTAGCGCTCCGGAAAAGGCCGCTACAAAAATTACTACCTCACCTACATTTGGTATATACATGATATTTAAATAATCAGAAAAAATTAAATTCCCGGATACCCAGGCAAACAGTCCCAGTGCCAAAACCATTATGGCAGAAGAACCAGCGGCCAATCCATCAATTCCGTCTGTAAGATTTGCCCCATTTGAAACTGCTGTTAGTATAAATATGACAATTGGAATAAAAACTATCCAGGTATATCTTTTCATTGACGGTGAAATCCAAGTGACCAAGTCTGAATAATCAAAAGCATTGTCTCTAATTAATGGGATAGTGGTTAACGTTGATTTCTTTTCCTGATTAAAAACCTCTTCGATTTTAGTTGTTTTTCCAGTTTCAAAAATTCTGATTTCCTCTTTAACAGTTACTTCAGGGTGAAAATATAAAACTGCACCCACAAATGCTCCAAGAAAAATTTGTCCAATTAATTTGAACTTTCCCTTTAAACCTTCTTTATCCTTTTTAAATATTTTAATATAATCATCCGCCAATCCAATTGATCCCATTGTTAAAGTAGAAATTATCAATATAATGATGTAAATATTTTCCAATTTAGCCAACAGAAATACTGGAATGAGTGTACCCAAAATAATAATTACTCCACCCATGGTTGGAGTTCCTGCTTTTTCTTTTTGTCCATCTAACCCCAATTCTCTTATGGATTCCCCAATTTGTTTAGCTTTTAAAATTTGAATGATTCTTCTTCCATAAATCAAAGAAAAAAGCAACGATATTATAATTGCAAATGAAGCTCTGAATGATAAAAACTGAAAAAGGGTTGCTCCAGGAAACTGGAATTTTTGCTCAATAAACTCAAATAGGTAGTACAACATAATTTAAAGGATTTTAGACAACATTTCTTTGGCAATTTTATAATCATCAAAAGGCTTTCTTTCTCCTCTTATTTCCTGATAATTCTCATGGCCTTTTCCTGCTATAAGAATAATATCTCCTGGTTTGGACATCTGACAGGCCACTTTGATCGCCTCTCTTCTTTGTGTAACACTCATTGTTTTTTTAAAATCAATTGGCTTAACACCAGCATTAATTTGTTCTATTATCTGCTCAGGGTCTTCATCTCGAGGATTGTCAGAGGTAAAGATTACTTTGGAACTTAAACTCGCGGCAGTTTTACCCATAAGTGGTCTTTTTTCTTGATCTCTATTGCCTCCACAACCAATAATTGTAAATAAACTCTCGTTTTGAGTTCTAATCTTATTTATAGTATTCAATACATTTTTTAATGCATCGGGGGTATGTGCATAGTCAATTACTAGCATAACACCGTTTGAGGTTTGATATGTTTGGAATCTCCCTGGAACATTTTTCAATTGACTAATGGACTTTAGACATGACCAACTCTCATCACCAAGGATCTGAGCTGTGGCATAAACAGCTAAAAGATTATAAGCATTAAACTCTCCTTGTAATTGCGTCCATATCTCATTTTGATTTATTTTTAAAAGCATACCATTAAATTGATGCTCTAGAACTTGGACTTTAAAGTCTGCATATTGATGCATTGAATAGGTCTGCTTTTTCGCCTTACAATTTTGTAGCATAACCCTTCCGTTTTTATCATCAACATTGGTTAACGCGAATCCATTTTTATCAAGCCCATCGAAAAGGAGTTTTTTGGTATCTCTATAATGCTTAAAGGAAGGGTGGTAATCAAGGTGATCATGGGTCAAATTTGTAAAAATTGCACCGGTAAATGCCAGTCCAGTGATTCTTTTTTGATCAATCCCATGTGAAGAGACCTCAATGAAACAATGCGTTACGCCCGAATCTACCATAGAACGTAGGTGTTGATTAATAACTATAGGATTGGGTGTGGTATGTGTAGATTCAAAATATTTATCATCATATCGTATAGCCACAGTAGAAATTAGGCCTACTTTCTTTTTTTGATTATTAAAAAGGTCAAAGAGTAGAGTCGCAACCGTTGTCTTTCCATTCGTTCCAGTAATGCCAACAAGATGGAGTTGGGAGGAGGGCGTATTATGAAAATTAGCTGCCATATATCCCAATGCAGCTCTTGAATCATTTACTTGAATATATACAACCTCTTGATGTAGTACTTTAGGTAACTGCTCACAAACAATAGAACTTGCCCCTGAGGCTATCGCTTCATTAATATAGTCGTGTCCATCCATATCACCCCCATTGACAGCGACAAAAATGCAATTTTTAATCACCTGTCTAGAATCCACAGCAATATCTGTAACAGATCCATTAGTTAAACCTGAGACCCTTTCAATAGCTACTTTATACAATATTTCTTTTAATTTTTTCAAGTTTCTCTTAAAAGTGATTATGTTTATTTTCTGAGTTATTTTCAGTTATTTCAGGTGATAATGATTTTAATTGGTCCAAATCCACATGAACTTTTTTCGGGGTAGCAGTGTAGATTTTTTTAGCAATTTTTTTAAATACTGGTGCAGCTACAGTCGAACCGTAATACCCTAACAGTTTATTTGGTCTGTGGATAACAACTATACAGGAATATTCAGGCTGCTTAGCAGGAAAATATCCAACGAAACTTGATATATATTGCACTTCTTTACCAGTTCTATTATAGTCTACTTGACAAGTTCCAGTCTTTCCTGCAATTGTAAAATCTTTATCCTTTATTTTGTGCGCTGTACCCCATTCTTTATCTACCACATTGAACATCATGTTTTTGACTTTTTCAATTGTAGACTGAGAACATATCGAGGGGTTAAGAATCTCTTTTCCAAATATTTGTTGAGGCGACTCTCCAATCACTCCAATTTTTTCTATAAATCTAGGCTTAACCATTTCTCCATTATTAGCAATTGCATTGTAAAAAGTCAATGTCTGTAATGGGGTCATTGCAACTCCATAACCATAAGCCATCCATGGTAAATCCAATCCATCCCAATCTGAATCATTTGGGTAAGGAATTTTTGGCTTACCCTCCCCCCTGATAGGCAATCCTAAAGGTTTGTTAATACCCATATTATAAAGCCGATCTACAAATTTTTTAGGATTATTTTTATAATTGTCATGAATAATTTTAACGATTCCTGTATTGGAAGAAACTTCAAAAACTTTCCCAGCAGGAATGGTACCATAACCTCCTTTTTTTGAGTCCCTAACCTTATATTTTCCATAAAAAATAAGCTCTCCATTACCTGTTTTAATGGGAGTGTTTTCATCTATAATCTTGTCTTCTAAAGCGGCAATCATAGAAACCAACTTAAAGGTTGACCCTGGCTCATGGGCTTCACCCAAAGCATAATTGAGTTTCTCGTAATACGTCCCAACTTCTGTCCTTCCTAAGTTGGCAATTGCCTTAACTTTTCCAGTGGAAGTTTCGATTATCACCACACAGCCATGGTCGGCCTCAAATTTCTCCAGCTGCTCCAGTAGGGCAGTATGTGCAATATCCTGAATATTGACATTAATAGTAGTGTGAATATCGAAACCTTCGGTCGGCTCTTTTTCATTATTATCATTAATCGGTTTCCATTGCCCGCCAGCAATTTTTTGCTTCAATCTTCTTCCTTCTTCCCCCTTAAGATATTGACCAAATGCTCCTTCTAGTCCCACCCTAATAAATTTGCCTTCTTTATCCTGTATCTCGTACCCTATTGTGCGCTCAGCGATTTTCCCAAGGGGATGTTCTCTGAAAGTTTTTTGCTCAATAATCACCCCACCCTTATTTGATGAAAGTTTAAATATGGGGAGTTTTTTTATCCTTTTTTGTTCTGAGTAAGACAAACCTTTTGCAATTAATAGATATCTGCTTTGATTACTTACTGCCTTATCTAAATTTCTTAAAATGAAATCCTCATCACCATCAATAATAGTTGCTAACCCCTTAGCCAAATCATTTTTGTTAGACTGATAAATGGTTTTTGATGGTACAGCTGCATCCCATCGTATCTCGTAACGGGCAACTGATGTTGCCATAATACTTCCATCATCTGCATAAATATTACCCATACTTGGTTGCAGAATATCATTTTTTAAAGTTCGATTTGAGGCTAACTCTCGATATTTTTCACCTTGTGAAAATTGTAAATGAATCAACTTTCCTATCAACAATATTGAGAAGATAAAAAGTGAAAATACCAGTAAGTATGATCGATACATTATCTGCTTGAGTTTCTTCTCCATATCAATATTGGGCTATAATTATTTTAATTGGAGGAGTTTTAGCAGGACCAATTCCCATAGGTTGCAATTCTTTTGTTATTTTTGTTTCCATTTTAAGATTCATCAAGTCAGTACGTTGCTCAATAAATTCACTCTTTAGCATTTTAAGCTTATCATTTAACTGCGCTATCTTAAAAATCTTACGATCTGCACTGTGTCCACTTGCAATCATAGTCAATGCAAGGATTGACAAATAAATTATCATTCTCCAGTTTCTGAACGCTTCGTCGTTAATCAAAAACTCCATTTTAAGTAAGTATAAAAAGCGCTTCATATTCTTACAGCTATTCTTAGTTTCCCACTTCTTGATCTGCTATTGAACTTTATCTCCTTCTCTGAGGGGATAATCAATCCTCCTATTTTTTTGAAGGGTAAGTACTTATTGCCATAAAGGTCAGATTCTGCTATTCCCTCAAATTTTCCCTCGCGAATAAAATATTTAACCAAACGATCTTCCAATGAGTGATAAGAAATACATACAAGCCTGCCATTTTGTTTCAATATATCAATGGTTTGTTTTAAAAATGACTTGATTACCCCTAGCTCATCATTAACCTCAATCCTAATTGCTTGAAAAACCTGAGCTATGATTTTATTAAAAATGTGTTTAGGTATGATAGGAGTCAATAGTGCTACCAATGATTGGGTAGTTTTGATAGGAGCCTCTTTCCTTTCCTTTACTATTGCAGCAGCTAGCTTATGAGTGTTTCTCAATTCGCCATATTGACTTAAAACCATTCGTAAATTCTCTAGTGTATATTCGTTCACAACTTGACTGGCATCTAACTGACCTGAATGATCCATTCTCATATCCAATAAACCTTCATATCGTGTTGAAAAACCCCTTTCTCCGGAATCGAATTGATGAGAAGAAACACCAAAGTCTGCAAGAATACCATCTACAGATGTGATTCCATAAAATTTCAAATGTCTTTTAATGTCAGCAAAATTCCCTTTTATTAATTGAAATCGGTGATCTTCCAATTTATTTGCAAATGCTGATTGATCTTGATCAAATGCAAATAATTTTCCATCAGGAGATAAGTGACTGAGAATTTCCCTTGAATGGCCGCCTCCTCCGAATGTTACATCGACATAAATCCCATCAGAATTAATTTTTAATCCTTGAACTGCTTCTTTAAGCATTACGGGTTTATGATAAATCGTCTTCATTTTGGTCGCCCATCACCTCCTCTGCCAAAGAGGCAAAATCAGTAGTCGCTTCATCGATAGCTTTCTCGTACAACGCCTTATCCCATATTTCGAGAATATTAACAACGGATGAAACCACAACTTTTTTGGATATTTTTGCGTGATTAGTTAAATCTTTTGGAATCAAAAGCCTTCCAGTGGCATCTATCTCCAACAATTTCACCCCTGCGGTGAATCTGCGGATAAAGTCATTGTTCTTCTTGTTAAAGCGGTTAAGTTTATTCACCTTCTCCATAAGAGCTTCCCATTGGTTAAGCGGATACAATTCTAAACATTTGTTGAAAACTGCCCTCTTAATAACAAAACCTTTATTTAGACTTTTGGAAAGTTGCTTTTTTAAGGCAGCCGGTACCATAATACGCCCCTTAACGTCCGCCTTGCACTCATATGTACCAATAAAATGATCCATTTGTGTTTAAGTCTTATTGATTCAAATATAAAAATAATTTACCACTTTATACCACTTTATACCACATTGTTGATAAGTTTCACCCCCATGTATTTTTTATTTATTTGTCTGAAATAATTAAATTAAGATTGTAAAATCTAAATGCATATCTTTGTTTAGATATCATTATCATGTTAAATAAAGAAATAATTACTGAGTCTGATTTCCGCTATATTGAGTCTGGAGAAGGATTACCAGTAGTCATTCTTCATGGTTTAATGGGAGGCTTGAGTAATTTTGCTGGAGTTCTTGATTATTTTCCAAAAAGGGGTTTTAAAATACTAGTTCCCGAATTACCCGTCTATGATCTTCCTTTAGTTAATACTACAGTTAAAGCTCTTGCTAATTTTCTAGATGAATTTTTAAACTTTAAAGAATTAAAAGAAGTGGTTCTTTTGGGAAATTCACTTGGAGGTCATATAGCTTTATTATTTTCCAAATTTCACCCCGAAAAAGTAAAAGGCCTAATTATCACTGGAAGCTCAGGACTTTATGAAAACGCTATGGGAGATGGCTATCCTAAAAGAGGTAATTACGAATATATAAAGACTAAAAGTGAAGAGGTGTTTTATGACCCTAAAATTGCAACAAAAGAAATCGTTGATGAAGTATTTGAAACGGTAAATGACAGAAATAAGCTCCTCAAAACTTTGGCAATTGCAAAAAGTGCTATTCGTCACAATATGTCTAAGGATTTACCAAAAATGGAAATTCCTACAGCAATTATATGGGGAGCCCAAGACAGTGTTACCCCGCCGAATGTTGCTGAGGAATTCCATCTTTTACTTCCCAATTCTAGTCTTTATTGGATTGACAAATGTGGTCATGCCCCAATGATGGAACATCCCAAAGAGTTCAATAGAATTATGCACTCCTGGATGGAAAAAATTCAACTTTAATTCTCACCAAATGAACATTGCCCATGCTGAGTTTGTGATGAGCAATACCAGGGTAGAGCAATGCCCTAAAAGTAAACTACCTGAATATGCTTTCATTGGAAGATCTAATGTTGGTAAATCCTCATTGATTAACATGCTTTGCAATCGAAAAAAATTAGCTAAGACTTCCTCTAGACCAGGAAAAACACAGCTCATAAATCACTTTCTAATCAATAAACAATGGCATTTAGTTGACCTGCCAGGCTATGGTTATGCCAGAGTTTCGAAAACTCAAAAAAAAACTTTCCAAAAGTTTATCACCAATTACTTTATCAAACGCAAAGAACTGATTTCCGCCTTTTTACTTATTGATTTTCGGCATAAGCCACAAAATCTTGATCTTGAATTCATGAGTTGGTTGGGAGAAAACTTTATTCCCTTCTCAATTATTTTCACCAAGTCAGATAAGCTTAAAGAAAAAGAAATTAAGGGGAATACCTCTAACTATATTAAACGACTTGAAGAAGACTGGGAAGAAGTACCAAAGTATTTTATTACTTCTTCAGAAAAAAAAATCGGTAAGGATGAATTATTGAATTATATTGATGAGATCAATCAATCAATCACTTCTTTCTAGCTATCTTTTTTTAATTCTAATTTCTCTGCAAAATAATCACAAAAATCTTTCATTGTAGCCGCCATCTTGTCGTCTTGTGTTGCTCTTAAATAAGAATCACTCATGGTAACTAATGTCTGATGAAAAAAAATTTTCATTTGATCAACAGGCATTTCTTTTATCCAGAGATCCATCTTCAGTGTTTCTTGATTTTGCCCATCCCAAAGTGCTAAAAGCATGGCCTGCGCCGTCTCATTATCTATTCCTCCGTCGGGTGCTGACCATTGGATCAGTTCAGGTATATTGTTTTCATCGAGACTTACATCAATGTGGATTGGACTAATTTTTTTGGACATTATTTACGTGGTTTATAATTAGATTTACTGAAAATAGTTTGTGAGGGTAGGTTAATAAGCGTGTTGATATCTGTTTTAGGGTATCGATTCATATAAGATTTAATGATTTGCCAACCCAACCATATGCCAATCCTTCCAGGGGATTCATTGTCTATTTCGAGATAAAATTTTGAAAAAGGTGCCGGCTCTATAAATCTTTGAGTCAAAGATGGAGCAGTATTGAATAAAATTTGCTTTTCAATAAAGTATTGCCAAATGTAGACTTCATTATCATTTACCCACTTAATCTGTTCATCTGTATAGCATATTTTTAGTGCATCACTTTTCGATGGAATCATTATATCTTTAACATAAATTTTCTTCCCCTGGTATATCATCTGAGACAAAAGCGTTCGATCCTTTGGAGGTTCAAGAAGGTATTCAACATATTTGTCGGTAATATGAGAACTTAAGTATTTTATGTCCATATCCTGTCTTACATAACTTGGAATACCAGCATATAAGGCATGATCTGCACCAAAATAAGTGTCTAAAGAAATCAGCACTAATGAGTCTATATAAACGGTTTTAGTTTGGTAATCAACATTATTAATCAATCCAATGATGCGGGGTATTTTTGTCTTAGGAAAATAATATTTTAAATGCTTAAAGAGGTCCTCCAGTTCATTTTCTATTGGAGTCATATCGGGGAAAAATGATTCAACAGTATCTAGTAACATTAATTGAAGACTATCTTTTTGTCTTTTAATCCAAACGCTATCACTAAATTTTTGAGGAAATAAAAAGGGGTATTGATTCTTTAATTTAGGAATCATTTCTGGATCTGAACGGTGAAATTTTTGATCAAATCGTTCAATTACAATCGAAAGTGGAATTGCCAATATTTCAGATTCTTTAGAATTATCTGGCTTGCATCTTACAAATATTAAAACAATTAGAAGGCTGATTGAAATTTTACTAATTCTACCAATTATAATCCCCATTTTATTGCTTTTTTTTTTTTTTATTTTTAATTTTATTTAAAAAATTTAAAAATAAGAAAACTAATAAATATTAAATCACCAGAAAAAGTAGTAGACCACATTGCCAATTGGCTAAAAAATTATCTGATAAATATGAAATCACCAGAAAAAGTAGTAGACCACATTGCCAATTGGCTAAAAAATTATCTGCAAATATCAAAAATGAAAGGATTTGTTGTAGGTGTTTCAGGTGGGATTGATTCAGCCGTAACTTCGGCTTTGTGTGCTAGAACAGGTGTGCCAGTCCTTTGTTTAGAGATGGCTATTCACCAAGAAGAAAATCAAATATCCAGGGCTTTAGACCACATCCAATGGCTTAAAAAAAGTTATAAAAACGTTAGTCATCACAGCCTTGAGCTCACCCCCTTTTTTGAAAGCTTTATTGAATGTTTACCCCCCACCGAGAAGAGAAAACAACAGTTACTAAGTTTAGCTAATACGCGTGCTAGATTACGAATGTCGACTCTCTATTATTTTGCAGCCCTTCACAATTATTTAGTTGCAGGAACTGGTAATAAGGTTGAAGATTTTGGTGTTGGTTTTTACACCAAATACGGGGATGGAGGTGTTGACTTAAGTCCAATTGCAGACTTACTTAAAACCCAAGTTTATGAACTCGCTAAATACCTAAAAATAATTGAAAGTATACAAGTTGCTCCACCCACCGACGGACTTTGGCATGACAACAGAACAGATGAGCAACAAATGGGAGCAGACTACGATGAACTAGAATGGGCGATGAATGAATTAGAAAAAAACCCTTCGCTAGAAGGGCTTACTCCGGAACAGGTTAAAACTACTCAAATATATTTGAATTTTAATCGTCAGAACCAACACAAAATGAATCCAATTCCTGTCTGTGAAATACCAATTGTATTTTTGGCGTAGTATAACTAAGGGCACACAAAATTAAAATTCTTAATCAAAGAAACTATAAAGCTTTAGTTTGGATCTATTAAAATGTGATCTTAAAGCTTTTTTAGATGCTCATTTTAAATAATTCTGACATTAGATCAATTATTAATTTAGCTGGAATTAAAGAACCCTATTGAGTTTATTTGAAAGAACTTTTTTGAGTTGTTGATAGCTCAATATTTCTTGAAGAATCTCATCGTTTTTGGTATTTAATTTTGTGTGTTCTTTAAGTTCAGTAATTTTTTGGTCTACCAAAAAACGTCTCATAGATAAAATCGTCTCACTAACCAGTCTAATTACTTCACTTCCCTTATTTTTTACAAAAATATCTCGCTTTTTCCATTCGTGAAGCTGATATTGCTCATCTTTCATAACCAAATCAGTAATGATTTTATTTTGACCTAAATCATTCGATTGCATTAATTTTTCAAGATTAATACTACCGCCGTCTCTTTGATAACTTTCAATTAATTGATAGAAAAGCCCTCTAAAGCTATCATTTGATAATTCCACTTCATCTTCCTGTAAATCCAAAAAGATTTTTTCATAGACTTTCACATTAATTATCTTAGATTCCTCCAATAATTCGCCATCATTATTTGTCTGAATGATAGAATCTTCAAAATCTAATTCTAAGTTACCGTAAGTCAATAGAATAGAAATAATTTGTTTTTCTAACTCGAAAATTTGGTCAACTTTAAGACTAGACGTATTTGCTTTTCTTATGATGGTTTCCGAAGATTTCGAAATTATTCTTTTCGATCCTCTAAACTTATTTTTTTGATTAATTTGAGCTAAGGCACTGAACAATGCCTCTTCAGAAATCTCCATTATTCTAGAACAGTTTCTAATATAAATTTCTTGTTTGATTACATTAGGTATTTTTGAAATACTATCTACGATTTCTAGAACGGTATCAGCTTTTTTGACTGGATCCTTTTTACCTTCTTCAGAGAGTAATGAAGCTTTAAACTGAATGAAATCTTTTGGTGCCTCCTCCAAAAAAGAGATAATATCAACTGTATTATTTTTTTTCACAAAACTATCTGGATCCTCCCCTTCTGGAAAAGTACAAACTCTAACATTCATACCTTGCTCTAAAATAAGATCGATTCCGCGAAGCGAAGCCCTTAATCCTGCCTCATCTCCATCGAAAAGGACAACAATATTAGTGGTCAACCGATTGATCATTCGGATTTGATCTACTGTTAAAGCTGTTCCTGAGGACGAAACTACATTTGAAATTCCAGATTGATGCATTTGAATCACATCTGTGTAACCTTCAACCAAGTAGCATACATCATTTTTAGCAATCGTCTGTTTGGACTCATAAATACCATAAAGCACTTTACTTTTTTGATAAATATCACTCTCAGGGGAATTTAAATATTTGGCTACTTTAGAATTAGTCGATAGCATTCTTCCACCAAAACCCAGAACCCTGCCTGACATACTTCTAATGGGAAAGATTACCCTGCCTCTAAATCGATCAACTTGCTTTCCCTCATTGACAATCACTAAACCTGTTCTTTCGAGAAACTCCAATTGATACCCATCTTTTTGAGACTGCTTAGCAAATGAATCAAATTTTTCTGGTGCATAGCCTAGTGCAAACTTATTTATTGTTTCTTCAGTAAATCCTCTTTCCTTGAAATAAGTCATACCAATAGACTTCCCCTGCTCAGTATCTAATAAGGAACTTTCAAAGAACTTAGTTGCATATTGGGTAACAAGAAACATGCTTTCTTTTAGGTCTTTAATTTTTTTATCCTCAAGAGACTGTAAACTTTCCTCAATTTCTATATTGTACTTTTTAGCTAGAAAACGAATAGCCTCTGGGTAAGTAAAATGTTCGTGCTCGATTAAAAAGGCAATCACATTACCTCCTTTACCACTACTGAAGTCTTTCCAGATTTGCTTGGCAGGTGAAACCATAAAACTTGGCGTTTTTTCTTGAGAAAAAGGGCTTAGTCCCTTAAAATTAGCACCAGATTTTTTTAAGGTTACAAATTCCCCAATTACCTCCTCCAGTCGAGCAGTTTCATATACTTGATCAATTGTGCTTCTAGATATCAAATCAAAAAAAATATTTACATAAAAATATAATTATATAACCAGTGAGCAAAAAAGGAAGGAAAATTAAAACCAAAACATAAACAGTATTATATGGTCCTCTCAATGACATAATTGACCATTAGCTCTAGTGAGTTTCTGTATGGGCTTTCAGGTAAACTTTTCAATATTTCTAGTGCTTTAAAGCGATAAAATTTCATTTTTTTTTCGGCAAAATCTAATCCTCCAATATTTTTTATTTTTTTAATTGCTTCTTTTACTCTTTTTTTATCTCTATTGTGATTTTTAACCGTATTAATTAGCCAATTTCTGTCGCTCGAATCCATTATATTTAAAGCATAAATCATAGGAAGCGTCATCTTTTGATCTCTAATATCTATTCCTGTTGGCTTTCCTATTTTTTCCTCTGAGTAGTCGAAAAGATCATCTTTGATTTGAAAAGCCATTCCCAATAATTCACCAAAACTGTACATTTTTTCTACCTCTTCTTTGCTAGCAAAAACAGATTTTGCTCCCATAGCACAACACGCAGCTAAAAGAGTAGCAGTCTTCTGACGTATGATATCATAATAAATATCTTCTGTTATATCAAGATTTCTTGCTTTTTCAATTTGCAATAATTCTCCTTGACTCATCTCCCTCACCGCAATGGAGATAATTTTAAGTAAGTCGAAATCTTCATTTTCAATTGAGAGCAGTAAGCCTTTAGACAAAAGATAGTCACCTACTAAAACTGCAATTTTATTTTTCCACAAAGCATTAATAGAGAAAAATCCTCTGCGTTCATTACTATCATCTACCACATCATCGTGAACAAGTGTTGCAGTATGAATCAATTCAATAACGGCAGCCCCCCTGAATGATCTTTCGTTTAACTTACCATTACCCATCATTTTGGCGACAAGAAAAACAAACATTGGACGCATTTGTTTTCCTTTTCTATTCACTATAAAATGAGTAATTCTGTTTAGAAGCGAAATATGAGAGGACATTGATTTAGAAAACTTTTTTTCAAAAAGTTCCATTTCCTCGTAAATTGGTTCCTTAATTCTCTCTACAACTTTCATAGCTCAGTAAAGATACCACTATTCATAAATGAATTAAAAATTTATACTTTTACGGAAACATTTGCTAGCTGACCACATGCAGCGTCTATATCTTTTCCCCTTGATCTTCTTACAGTGACAATAATTCTGTTAGCCTCTAGAGTAGATTGATAAGCACTAATACTATCATTATCGGCTTGTGAAAATTCATTTTCTCCAATGGGATTATATTCAATCAAGTTGACCTTACAGGGTGTATGTTTACAAAAATCGACAAGTGCGTTAATATCTACCTCTTTATCATTTATATCTTTCCAAACCACGTATTCATAGGTTACTGGCCTGGAAGTCTTTTCATACCAATATTGAATTGAACTTGCCAATTCCTTAAGGGGAAATTTTTCTGCAAATGGCATTAATTGTTCTCTTATCAATTGTCTTGCGCTATGTAATGAAATAGCCAAACTAAATTTCACACCGTCGTCTGCCATTTTCATAATTATTTTTGGAATACCTGAGGTAGAAACCGTAATTCGACTAGGAGACATGGCCAAACCCTCTTGCTGTGTAATTTTATCAATAGAAGCGATCAAATTTTTATAATTCATTAGTGGCTCTCCCATTCCCATAAATACGATATTAGATAAGGGGCGCCCAAAATAATGCCGACTTTGCTGATCCATTGCCACTACCTGGTCGTATATTTCATCGGGATTTAAATTCCGCATACGCTTAATCTTGGCAGTAGCACAAAATTTACAGTCTAGACTGCAGCCTACTTGGGAGGAAACACAAGCGGTGGTTCTAGTTGCTGTAGGGATCAATACAGACTCAACAATAAGTTTATCAAATAATTTAACTGCGTTTTTGATGGTACCGTCCTTACTTTTCTGTTGCTGATCAATTGCTATATGATTGATCACAAAGTGTTCTTTTAGCAATTCTCTTGTAGATTTTGACAAATTGGTCATCCCCTCAAAATTGTGAATACCTTTCTGCCAAAGCCATTGATAAACCTGATTACCTCGAAAGGCTTGATCTCTATTCTTAACGAAAAAGTCACGTAATTCTAGGATGGAAAGTGAACGAATATCTTTTTTTTTTTCATTTTCTTTCATTTCATTGAGCCCCCTAATAAGCCTCTAATTTAAATTATAAACAGTATAAGCATTGCATCACCATAAGAGCAAAAGTTATATTTCTTTTTGATAGCCTCATTATAAGCATCTTTAATAAAATCAACATCGGCAAAGGCAGAAACCATCATTAACAGTGTAGATTTTGGTGTATGAAAATTGGTAATCATTGAATTAGCTATGGAAAAATCATGCGGAGGAAAGATAAACTTATGTGTCCATCCATCATAAGAATTCAATGAGCCCATGGAGGAAACTGAACTCTCTAGTCCTCTCATTACTGTAGTTCCAACAGCAATGACTTTTCTTTTATTATTTATAGCATTGTTGATCATAAATGCTGTTTCCTTATTAATAATCAATTCTTCGGAATCCATTTTATGCTTTGATAAATCCTCAACCTCAACAGGACTAAAAGTGCCCAATCCTACGTGAAGTGTTAATTCAGCTAAATCTATCCCTTTTATCTGAAGTTTTTTGATTAAATGCTTTGAAAAGTGCAATCCGGCTGTTGGAGCAGCAACCGCACCTTCGTGCTTAGCATAAATTGTTTGATATCGTTCTTCATCTTCATCCTCAATAGGTCGATTAATATACTTAGGAAGTGGAGTTTGACCCAATTGTTTAAGCTTGGATCTAAAATCGCTATAGGAACCGTCAAAAAGAAAACGCAATGTTCTTCCTCTAGAGGTTGTATTATCGATTACCTCAGCGACCAGGCTATCATCGTTTCCAAAATAAAGCTTATTACCAATTCTAATTTTTCGAGCTGGATCAACCAAAACATCCCATAATCGTTGCTCCTGACTTAATTCACGAAGTAAAAAAACCTCAATTTTAGCTCCAGTCTTCTCTTTATTTCCAAAAAGTCTAGCAGGAAATACTTTAGTGTTATTTAAGACCATTATATCCCCTTCATCAAAAAAATCAATAATATCTTTAAAAGTATGATGAGCAATTGTTTTGTCTTTGCGGTTTAGCACCATAAGTCTAGATTCGTCTCTTCCGGCTGTGGGATGTTGTGCCAATAAATTTTTAGGAAGTTCAAAATCAAATTTTGATAATTTCATATTATTTTTTTAACTGCAAATATAAGTTTTCAACAGGGGGGTTGTCAAGTAAATACTGAAGAAAAAAGTAATTTAAATTATTTCCTGCGAAAAATTAATCCTTTTAAGATCATCCCAAAAAGCAGGATACGATTTAGACACTACTTCAAAATCATTAATAATTATGGGAGCCTTTAATGCAAGTGGAGCGAAAGCCATTGCCATTCGGTGATCATTAAAAGTGTTAATAGCAATATCCTTTTTCAACTTTGCATTAGGATAAAGCTCTAAGCTATCACTAGTAATATCAACTTTTGCTCCTAATTTCTCCATTTCAATTTTAAGTGCCCTCAAGCGATCAGTTTCTTTAATTTTTAAAGTATGTAAACCGCTAAGTTTACATCCAATGCCCAATCCAAGACAACTTACAGCAATTGTTTGTGCTAAATCAGGGGTATTTATTAAATTAATATTGATCGATTCAGTAAAATTGAAATCTTTTACTTTGGTGAGATTAATCATTCCACGATTAAAGGAAGTCACTACTCCCAGACTCTTATATATTTCTGATAAAGCTGAATCCCCTTGATTACTTTCTTTTTTATAACTGCTTAAGCAAATATTACCTTGTCTGGATAAGGCTAAAATTGAATAAAAATAGGAAGCAGAGCTCCAATCTGATTCTATTGTCCAAGTTTTTGGCTCAATACGTTTAGCCGAAGAAATTTGAATTTTATTCTTTTCAAAAGTTATCTCAAAACCCAATTCATCTAATATAGTTTGTGTCATTTTAATGTAAGGAACTGATGTTAATTGCCCTGTCAATTCAATTGTCAAACCATCCTCCAGAGAAGGGGCAATCAACATTAATGCAGAGATATACTGGCTACTTATATTTGCCTGCAAAGCCACTTTACTTTTAATAATTTTCTTTCCTATTATTTTTAATGGTGGATAACCCTCTTTTTTATCATAACTTATTTCAGCCCCTAAATCTTTTAAAGCATTCACCAAAAGTTTTATAGGTCGCTCTTGCATTCTTTGTGAACCTGTAAGAATAATTTCACGACCTGGTTGTGTTGAAAAATAAGCTGTTAAGAATCGCATTGCAGTTCCAGCGTGGTGGATATCGATGATCGAATCAGTTGACTTCAGTGCATTTTCTGTAATCTTAGAGTCATCAGAATTTGATATGTTTTTAATTGTAATTTTAGGGAACAAAGCCTGTAATATCAGGAGTCGATTAGACTCACTTTTTGAGCCTGTTATGGCAATTTCCCCCTCGGTATAGCTAGATGGATACTCTAATCTAATCCTCATAAATTATAACGCTTTATTTTAACTTAGGATTATTTTTATGCCGTTCAAAGTCCCTTTGGGATTTTAGTTGCATTTTTTTATCAAATGCTTTTTGGATATTAACCCCTGTTTGGTTCGCCAAACACAATACTACAAAAATTACATCAGCTAGCTCCTCTCCCATATCTTTGGATTTATCACTTTCCTTTTCACTTTGCTCTCCATATCTTCTAGAGATAATTCTTGCTACTTCTCCAACTTCTTCAGTTAATTGAGCCATATTAGTTAATACATCAAAGTAGCGAACCCCGTGCTTTTTGATCCAATCATCAACTGTCTTTTGTGCTTTTTGTAATTTCATTTCGTTGCAAATTTATAACTTTCCCAACGCTATCTAAAACTTAATTAATAAATAAGTATAATTATCTGGTTACCTTAAATCAAATTTTGAATCTCCTGTAGGGTTGTGACAATTGGACAATAATTATGCATCGGTTCATTATGAGAGTTGAAATGTATGGCTCCCATACCTAAATTTAAAGCTCCAAGAATATCTGCCTCCAAACTGTCTCCAATCATTAAACTCTTGGAAAATTCTGAAGAAGTTTGATTTAAGGCATATTTAAAAATTAAGGGATTCGGTTTTTTATAACCCACTTTTTCGGCCGTTATTATTTTATCAAAGTAAGGAGATAATCCAGAATTTTTAATCTTATGATGCTGAACTAGATCAAAACCATTAGTGATAATATGAAGTTTATATTTTTTATTAAGATCTTTCAAAAGAGTAATAGCTCCATCAAAAAGGTTAGTGAAAGTTGATAGGTAAAAAATATATAAATTAGAAATTTCATTGATTTTTTTTTTGTCAAAATCATAGTCAATTGCATTAAATGTTTGGATTAACCTCTGGTGCCTTAATTCAATCTGAGTGATTTTATTTTCACGATAGAGTTTCCAAAAATGATGATTAATTCCTTCATAAGCAGATAAAAAAGGATCAAGAGCGGCTTGAATTTTCATTTGTTCAAAAACCCGTTCAAAAGTCAGAGAGGAGTTTTTTTCAAAGTCCCACAAGGTATGATCTAAATCAAAAAAAACATCCGACAAAATTGCTTTATTCAGCATGACAACGGAGGTAATTTTGGTCCAGACCGGGGAGAAACTTTTCTAGGGTTGGGTTAAATACAACTGGAAGTTCAAGAATTCGAATAAATATTTGTCTGAAAGGATAGGTTAAACGATGTATAATTTTGTAAGAATAGACAAGTATCATTCAAATTGAGATTTCATACCTAAAGCTAAAATAACTTTTTTCAAGGAAAATTAAATAATGTAAAAAGCTTTGTTAGCCTCAATAAATTTATCGGTAATATTCTTATCCTATTTATAAGGCGTAAGATTAATAGAATTATTATTGGGATCCAAATTATTCAATTAATTGAAATTTAAATTATTTATATGGTTAAAATTTAAAGAAAATTAATGATGATAAAAACCTCTTTCCACTTAGTTGTTTTCAATGACCCTCTCCTTCAAAGCTTCCCAGCTTATGTCTCCATAATTTCCTGAACTCATCATCAATAAAACAGTTTTATTATAATTAATATTCAGTAGAAATTCCTCTAAGGCTTTTGGCTGAGTAAAAATCTTTATTCGATTATCATTAAAAGCTACCATAATCTCTTTTTTGGTAATGGGACTGAGATTTTTTCTTTTTACAGTCTTCGGATCATAAAATACAATTGGAAAGTCTGATAAGCTTAGTGAGTCTCGATAATTATGAATAAATTTATAATCCAAACTGCTGTAAGTATGAAGTTCTAAACAAGTAAATAATTTAAAATTTTCAAATTGTTTTTTAACGGCATTAATGGTCGCTTTTACTTTACTGGGAGCGTGTGCAAAATCCTGGAACAAAAAACTTTTACTGGACGAGACTATTTTTTCTAATCGCTTGGCTGCTCCCCCAAAACAAGCAATAGCTTGATAAAAGTCATCTTGTTCGACACCCATTAATTGACAAATCCATTTAGCACCAGCTAAATTAGATAAGTTGTGGTCCCCAAAAACCGTAAGCGGTAATGCTCCTTCATCTGTTTTTAGATATGTCCTTCCTGAATCAATAAAATGTGGTGCTGTATGGTAGCTTTCCTTTCTGATCGTATTTTGTGATAGATTCACCATGGTACTCAAAGTAATATCTTCTTCGTTATAAATGAGTACTCCTCCGGGAGTTATAGAATTGATAAAAATCTCAAACTGCTTATTGTAATCAGCTGCTGTTTTAAAAACATTAACGTGGTCCCAGGCAATCCCACTAATAAGGGAAATTTGGGGTTTATAATGATGAAACTTAGGTGTTAAGTCAATAGGAGAAGACAGATATTCGTCACCTTCAAGTAAGATAAAATCATTTTTATCTGTCAAAGAAACTGAATTATTATATCCATCAAGTTGCGCACCCAACATAAAATCTACAGAACGGTCATGATATTTTAGTACATGTAAAACCATAGCAGAAATTGTTGTTTTTCCGTGACTACCAGCAATCACTACCCTTGTTTTTCTTTTTGAAAAATGAGCAATGAATTCTGGGTAAGAATAAATCTTAAGTCCTAAACTTTGGGCAGTAATCAACTCTGGATTATCTGCTTTGGCATGCATTCCCAATATTACTGCATCCAAATCAGTACTTATTTTTTCTGGATGCCAACCCATTTTTTCTGGATAAATCGCTGCTTTCAAAAGCTGTGTCTTCGATGGATCAAAAATCGCATCATCGCTACCACTAATCTGATCTCCGTTTTCTTTAAGGGCAATTGCCAAACTATGCATGGCACTCCCTCCGATAGCTATAAAATGATACCTCTTCATAATTGATGTTTTTTTTGGAAATCTAAAGCAATTTGAAATTTAGGATTAAGTTTTAATGACTTAGCCAAATACTCACTGCTACTATTTAAATCCTGATGACTAAAATAAATCCTTGATAAATGATAATAAGCCGTTGCCAATGGATAATTATCCATAAAATCATAGGTATTAGCATAAAATTTCAATGCCGCAATTCCCAAATTTGATGATATTTCGTGATTTGCCACAACACTACCAATCTCAAAAATTAAATCTCGGTCATTTTCTTCGAAAAAGTTTTCATACGACTGGTATTTATTTTCTAAAAGATCAAATGCCAGTTCATATTTTGACTTAGCAGCCGATGAATATTTATCAATATCATTCAAATAGCCTTCTAAAATGAGCCCTTGTATAGGATCAATTATATATAATTCGTCTACTTTTTTCTTAGCAAATTCTTTGTTACCGCCAAGGATAGTAGGAATTTCTGCAAATAACTTAATCAATAATTTTAAATACTTAGGGTTTTTAGGGGCCATTCGATGTGCTTTTAATACTGATCTTTTGGCTTTTACCAAATACGGTACAGAAAAAAATCTGGAGACTTCTAGAGATTTTCTCGCTGCCGAAACTCCTAGTTTAAAGTAATACTCAGCTGACGGATTTTCAATAATAATCTTTTCGTAAAAACTAATTGCTGTTTCCCAATCTTTATAGTAATAAGATAAACTTGCAATTGCAATAAAAGTTTTAATTGAGGGACTCCTTTTTTCCAACTTTTTTAAAGTGAGCATTCTCATTTTGTAATCAGGGTCTTTGTCAAAGTCATAAACTACAAAAGGGGTGTTATCTTGTGAATTAACAAAAAACGAAACAAATAAAAAAAATAAAAAAATTAACCTAGATTTACTCACGGGTGGTATTTATAGATTTCCAAATCAAATCTTTCAGCTTTACTAAACCAGAATGATCAACAGCTGAAATCATACAATAAGGGGTATTCTTAAATGTTTTTTTCATTTCTTGATCATATTCCTCTTTAAGTTCATTGTCTAATAAATCACATTTAGAGAGGGCAACGACGTAATCTTTATCCATCAATTCCGGATTATAGGTTTTCAATTCATTCATCAAAATTTCAAAAGATTTTTTCACATCTATGGCATCAGCTGGGATAAGAAAAAGTAGAACAGAGTTTCTTTCAATATGTCTTAAAAAATGATGACCCAACCCCTTTCCAACTGATGCTCCCTGAATAATTCCAGGTATATCTGCCATTACAAATGACTTAAAATCTCTATAGGGAACAATTCCCAAGTTTGGTTTTAGGGTGGTAAATTCGTAATCTGCAATTTTGGGTTTTGCTGCTGTTAGTGATGCCAATAATGTTGACTTTCCAGCATTGGGAAACCCAACCAAGCCAACATCAGCTAAAACCTTCAGTTCAATCGTAATTTTTAATTCCTTACCTTGAATACCTGGTTGGGCATACCGTGGGGTCTGGTTAGTTGAAGTTCTAAAATTCCAGTTTCCCAAACCTCCTTTTCCACCCTCTAATAATATAAATTCATGATTTGGTTCAACTACTTCACAGAGCACCTTATCGCTCTGGCTATCTTTAACCACTGTTCCCATTGGAACTTCGATATATGCGTCCTCACCCTGAGCTCCAGAACTCCTACTTTTACTTCCATCTCCTCCGTGACCGGCATCAAAATGGCGTTTAAACTTGAAAGAATAGAGCGTCCAGAGGTTTGGGTTAGCACGAACGACAACATGCCCTCCCCTGCCACCATTACCTCCGTCAGGACCACCTTTAGTAATAAATTTTTCCCGATGCAAATGAACAGAACCCTTACCTCCGTTTCCGGATTTAACGATCAATTTTACGTAATCAACAAAATTTGCTTCTGTCATAATTATTTTATAAGAGGCCGTCAATCAACTCTATCAAGTGTTGAGTGATTTCTTCCACACCACCAATACCACTTACACTATGAAACTTACCCTGAGCAGTGTAAAAGGTTTTCAATGGTGCAGTCTTATTATTATATTCTACAAAGCGATTTCTAATCTTGGTTTCATTTTGATCGTCACTCCTTCCGCTTGTCTTTCCTCTATTAATCAATCTTTCTACCAAAACATCATCCTCCGCCTCCAATGCTACTGTTGCTGTTATACTCATGAGCTTCTCCGATAAAAACACATCCAATGCTTTTGCTTGGGCAGTAGTTCTTGGAAAACCATCAAAAATAAAACCTTTAACATCTGAGTTTTCGGCCACCGCCACTTTCAACATGTTAATAGTTACATCATCTGGTACTAATTCACCGTTATCCATATAGGATTTAGCCAATATCCCTAGTTTAGTCGAGCCCTGAATATGGTAGCGAAATAAATCGCCGGTAGATATATGAAATAATTGGTATTTAGATTTTAAAAATGCTGCCTGAGTTCCTTTTCCTGCTCCAGGTTTTCCAAATAGTACTAGATTAATCATTTATTTTCATTTGTTGTAAAGATATCCAAAATGAGTTGTTTTTTTATAAGCACAAAAGATATCCCTATTTTTGTAAAAATTTATAAATGAATTTTTTTTCTACAGGTAAAACACTAGGCATTTTAGGTGGTGGTCAATTGGGTAAAATGTTACTCTATTCAACTCGAAAATTCGATATTAAGACTAAAGTGCTTGATCCGAGTGATAGTGCTCCAGCCAAACTCGCCTCGGACATTTTTGTTCAAGGAGACCTGACCGATTTTCAAACCGTCTATGACTTTGGTAAAGATGTTGATGTGTTGACAATTGAAATCGAAAAAGTCAATGTTGAAGCGCTAGAAAAATTGGAGCAAGAAGGAGTAACCATTTACCCTCAGCCACAGGTTCTAAAGACTATTCAAAATAAATGTTTACAAAAAAAGTTTTATATAGAAAATCATATCCCTACATCTTCATTCGAGGAATTTGATTCGATAAATACAGTGAAAGAATTGGTACTCAAAGGAAACTTATCTTATCCTTTCGTATGGAAATCCGCAGAGATGGGCTATGATGGGTATGGAGTATCCATAGTGCACTCAAATAAAGAATTGGAAGAGATCAAACCGGGTCCTTGTCTAATCGAAGAGGTGGTTAAGTTTAAAAAAGAGTTATCTGTCATAATCTGCAGACGACCGCAAGGAGAAATAGTGAACTATCCAGTAATAGAGTCTGAATTTCACCCTACTACAAATCAAGTAGAATATGTTTTATGCCCAGCAAGAATTTCAACAAAGGCAGCAAAAAAAGCAGTTGAAATTGCACTAAAAACTGCGGAAGCTTACGGACAAATTGGACTCCTCACTGTGGAATTATTTCTTATCTCTGATGAAGAGATACTGGTTAACGAAGTAGCGCCAAGACCCCACAATAGCGGTCATTTTAGTATTGAAGCTTCCTACACCTGTCAATTTGAACAGCACATAAGGGCCGTTTTGGACTTACCTCTTGGTAAAACTGATAGCAAAACAGCTGGGGTTATGGTTAACCTAGTAGGTGCAAAAGGTCACGCTGGTCCTGTATATTATAAAAACATCGACCAGATTTTAGCAATTGATGGGGTTATTCCCCATATTTACGGTAAAAAAGAAACACACCCCTTCCGAAAAATGGGTCACGTAACTATAATCAACCCTGAATTATCAATTGCAAGAAAAATTGCAGCACAAGTAAAAGATATATTATCAGTAATATCAAAATAAAATGGTAAGAGTAGGAATAATAATGGGAAGCAAGTC